>Ga0316204_10005528_pt1 | contig 20680 bp, 18 predicted proteins | sample 6monrhotite_MG_2_FD_205661 | JGI IMG/M metagenome (GOLD analysis project Ga0316204, IMG submission 205661) | Microbial mat bacterial communities from mineral coupon in-situ incubated in ocean water Damariscotta River, Maine, United States -... | ecosystem: Environmental > Aquatic > Marine >... | reverse complement strand
GTGAACCAAGGTGTGTAAAACGAAGGCCTAAACCGTATCAGCTATTAACCGCTCCAAGGCATGAAATGAAAGAGATCAAACACAGGAGTCGGCATCGTGCTAAAGCGGCTTAAGTTAGTGCCATTCATGTCTGACCCAATAGATTGGCATCGTAGAATACAACCTGGCCACCAAACTCTATGGAATTCTGTAAGAGAACTGATCAAACTGCGAAAATCTCATCTCGCACTAAAACGAAACGAAACCAACTTTTTTTATTTTCATCCGAGTATTGACGAAAATTTTGGTGGACGAGTTTTTGCCTTTTGTAGAACAGCAGATAAGCCACTAGGAAATTCAGGGCAAATTGTGGTCATTGCCAATACGAGTCATATTAACTACCAAAGTTTTGAACTCCCCTGGTTCTGGAACAGCAATACAAATGTACTTGAAATTGCTCCACCGGCCCATAGTACAGCTACAAATTTCACGGCAAGAGATGGCTGGGCAAGTTTTTCACTAGCACCGTTTCAAGTAAGAGTATTTTCAGTCATATGAACGTTATGTGGACATACGCTAAAGTCTAAACTGCAATTAAGTCTCGATCAATACAGGTTCCGATAACAAATCCAACAAATCCCGTTTCGACAACGGTCGACTAAAATAGAAACCTTGCGCAACTTCACAGTGATTTTGTTTCATAAATTGATACTGCTGTTCCGTTTCAACACCTTCAGCGATAATTTTAAGTTTTAAACTTTTTGCCAAGGCAATAATAGCAACAACAATCGCTTCGTCATTTGGGTCTGTTGGAATATCGCGGACGAAAGAACGATCAATTTTCAACGTATCAATAGGAAATTGTTTAAGATAACTTAATGATGAATAACCTGTCCCAAAATCATCTATCGATAGATGCAAACCCAAATCACTAATTCTCTTCAACATAGCATGGGTGATATGATGATGCTCCATCAATAAACTTTCTGTAATTTCTAACTCTATCTTTTCTGGATCCACCTGAAATTTATTAATGGCATTTTCTAACGTTTGAATCAAACTACAGCTTTGAAATTGTCGACAAGAGAGGTTAATCGACATTTTAAATTGATCGTTGAAAGAATGAATTTCTTTAAGCATTGCTAATGCTTTGCCTATCACCCATTCCCCAACCTCAACTATTAACCCGGTTTCCTCCAGTAGCGGAATAAACATTTTAGGCGAAATCGTATCAAAACCGTCAGGCTGCCATCTCAGCAAGGCTTCCGCACCGATAATCTCATTATTATAGACATCAAATTGTGGTTGATAAGCTATTTCAAACTCAAGCTGTTTTACTGCACGTCGCAAGCCTGTTTCTAAGGTTAATCGTTCGTAAGCTTTTATACTCATTTCGGAAGAATAAAACTCATGGGTATTACGACCACGATCTTTTGCACGATACATAGCAACATCAGCATACTTCAACAGTGTTGTTACGTTGTCTGCATCATCAGGATAGAGACTAATACCAATACTGGCAGATAAAAATATTTCATGATCATCTAGCATCATGGGGACAGTAATGGTAGACAAAAGCTTCTGAACAATTAAAGAGATTTCCTCTTGTTTCTGAATCTCTTCCAGCAAAATCACAAACTCATCACCACCAAATCTTGCTACGGTATCAGATGCGCGAAGATGAGAATGGATAATCTGTGCAATTTTTTGCAATGACTTATCACCGACATCATGGCCCAGTGTGTCATTAATTACTTTAAAATGATCAATATCAACAAACAGTACTGCAACAATATTGTTGTGACGTTTTGCACGTACAATTGCCTGTTCCAAACGATCAACCAACATAATTCGGTTTGGCAGATCGGTTAAGGCATCGTGGTGTGCCAAGTGCTGCAAATACTCCTGGGTTTTTAGGCGTTCGGTAATATCAGTAATACTACATCGTATAAGAACATTTTCCGCATCGGGTAGACGAACCAAACGTACTTCACAGGCAATATTCTCTTCATTGGAATCAACAAAAACCCATTCAAAAACTGGTGCGCCACCTTCTACAGCATTAACAATATATTTCTGCATAAGCTCAATTGAAGCTTCACTGCTGCTTTGAAACTCAGGGCTGATGGAAAGGAAATTTTCTAGGCACAAAGTGTCCCGGCTCTTTTTGAAAAGACGTACCGCATTATCGTTTACATCTCTAAAAATATTATGATCAACATTAAAAACGAAAATCGCCTCAGGCGCATGTTCCACCAAAGTACGAAACCTCGCTTCGCTCACCTTGAAATTTTGAAGCGTAATTAGGGTATTTAGTGAGTCGGCAATTCGACGACTGATTTCGGTAAACAGCTCTTTTTCTTCATTAGAATAGTGATGTGTTGATTCACAATGGTGCAATCCCAAGATCCATGGCAACCCCACTTTAGGGGTTAATTTAATTAACATTTGGGATTTAACGTTGAATTTAATTGTTTCAGATGAGCTTGCAAATGCGGGATCGGTATTAGCATGAAAAGTCACCGGCCCGTTTGCTCCTGCAACTTTACTAAAAACAGCTGACACTTGAGGACTAATAGGCATGTCCACTCCTATTTCTACCCCTGGCCATTCAGGTAGTGTCCGACTAAGAGGAATACTCCAAGTCTCTGCGTTTGGGTCACAAGGGAAAAGAAACCAAGTACGCGAGCATTGAAAGATATTTAACATCTCTCCCAATACGTCGTTCAACATATCATTAACAGAATTTGCACTCACAGTAATACGACTAATACGTTCCATTGAGTCCAAAAAACGTAAATGAGAAATCATAGCCTCATCAGCAGTACGTAGCGAAGTAATGTCACTAAATGTTGAGATGATGTTTTCTAGCTCACCACTCTCCTTGTCATACTGGGGAATGGCATTAACCGTAATCCAATGATCAACCTTGGTACTTAAATTAACAATCCCCAAAGTCACCTCATGAATTGCTTTTCCTAAGTTAATCGCACAAGTAACAGGATGTTGCGATTGACTCAATGAAGAACCGTTTTTGTTTAGTGGATGAAACCAACTACCTATTTTAACGTGTTGGTTAATTTGAAACTTATCAACACCAAGAATTTGCTCAGCGGCACGATTCATGTCGGTAACTTTGCCACGCACATCTTGATATACAACGCCTTGATCCAAAGAATCGATCAACAATCGATAACGATCACGGGTGTGATCTTGCTCCGTTAGCATTAACATATAATTCAACGATTCACCAAGCCGATTGGCAAACTCAGAAAAAATGGCAATATCCTCGTTACTAAAATCTACATGCGCTTCACAATAGTGAATACCCAATACCCAGGGTTTCCCAATTTTTGTACGAATAACGGTGGATAACTGGCTTTTGACTGAGAAACGTTCCATTTCTGTGCGAAACTGTTCTTCAGTACGGGTATCAGAAACCAGAGGAACTTCTTGAGCCAAAAAATTTTTAAGGCTCAATTTCATATTCTCATCAATCGGAATTTTTGTATTTGATTCAAATGCACCGAACCATTCAGGTCGGGTTCGTTCCATCTTAACTTCAAAATAGGGGGCAGCAGGATCGCAAGGATGAAAAAGCCACGCGCGATGGCAACGAAAAACATCAAGCATTAAATCTAGTGATGTTTTTAGTAGCTCTTCAATAGTAGTAGCAGATTCACTAGCTTGATTAAGATCTTGCAGTGAATCATAAAGACGGGATTCAAAATTATTATTTAACGGCCTATTGGCTTTGCTCACAAAACTACCTCAAGCATGATAGCCTGTATAGGTAAACCAGTGAATACAACCAATCTTAATACTAAACTTTCAAGCACACTAGGATTAAACATTAGTAAGTCTCGCTCTTCCCTGAAAGACTATTAACAATCTGATCCATCAGCCAAATAAAATAAAAACATCTTGACGGCTAAGGCCATACATTAAACCCATTAATCACGCAAAAAACAAGGTGCTTAACAAAGAAATTGGATATTCCCACATCACGCCTAAACACTTTTGAGAAAATGGGGAGTAATTGATAGAGAATACTCAAAAGCTTTATTTGATAGCAATAAACATTTAAATATAAATTCTTAAATAAATACTCTGCCGAGAATCTCAACAACGATTCACTTCACTACCCACACAAAAAAGGGCAGCCTTCCGATCAGGCTGCCAACTCATCTACTGGAGCAATAATTCTCATCCCCTATCTGTCATCATCATCATCGTCGTCATCGTCATCGCCATCGTCATCGCCATCGCCATCGCCATCGCCATCGCCATCGTCAGAATTGTTTTGAGAATCATCGTCGTCATTATTCGATGAATCCCCATCATCATCTTCGGAAGCCTCATCATGATTTTCATCTTCTACTTCAACAACTACAAAATTTCCATTTATATCTATTTTAACTTCCACTTCAATACGATCACCTTCAGTCAATGTTGAGAAATCAATGGCATCATTATCAATAGAAACGGACGTGCCATTTATCTCTATCTCTACATCACTGACAACAGCAGTGACAATCCCTTCAATCTCTAGCTCTTCATCATCACTATCGTAATCAAATGATCTTCCATTTGTAGATTCTATTTCTATATCGCTAGCCACTAACTCATCCGAATCGTTAAAACCGTCAACACTGTAAACTTCAACATGCGCACCATCAACAAGATTTGATATCAATTGCTCGCTGAAGTTTTCTGCAGTGTATGACACTGTCAATTCACCTATCATAAAGCTACCGTCGGTGCTGTTTTGAATGACGCCTTCAACTTCCCACACTTCATCAACCGCTGCTCCTTGCTTTAACTCCAAGCGGGTAGCCCAAATTTTTCCATCACCTGAGGTATAACCACTCACTTCGATCAAATCATCTGACCCAATGTCTTCGATCGTTAAGGAGTTACCACCTTCACTATCAATAACAGTATCGGAGTTGATGTATACCGTCTGCCCCATCACATCTAATGTGCCATCAGCATCAAAGTTGTTGTTAACCACCACACCTGACAGTTCCTGGTCATAGTCTATAGATAATGCGACACCGGTTCCGTCTTGGTTATCCGTACCTGATACGGTGATGAGCATGCCTAACTCAAGTTCGGAATAATCCACCTCTTCGCCATTTACATAAATTTTGGCGTTTTCTGTATCAAATTCAACACCATTGACTTTCAAGGTTTCTAGACTAGTAATCACACCACTAAAGGTTTTATTAATCTCCTCCTTAACGCTTTTACGTACCTCCTCTTTTTTTTCATCATTTAGGTTCAAATCCACATTACATGCGGCTAGTGAAAGCGCCGCAGTTAACGGCAATAATAATTTATAACTTGTTTTCAGTTCCATGACTGCTCTCCTCTAAATTAAGTTAGCTATGATTTTTTTCAACATTTTCTATTTGCTGATCTTTCTCCGATGTAAAAGTAAACATTTTCTTCACCGTGTCGTGACCTGATAGGTGATGTAATACAGCAATACTTCCGTGAGCCACCCAATAGGTCCAAACCAAAGTTGCTAAACCTTCATGCAACTCTTCAAATCCTTCCGCTAAAGCACCGGGTTCTCCAAACTCAGGATAAAGCAGAAACAACATGCCACCCGTTAAAGCCGCCCCGCTTACTGCAAGCAAACCAAGGCCGTGAATCAAACCAGGTAAACCGCCTCTTTTACCACCTTGTGGCATCTCAAACCTGAGCAAAGCCTTAATGTCGCTGGCTATTTGTTGACGGCCTACAGCCCCCCAAGGAAACAAGTGTTTTAAATCTCCATTTGTATAATTAACGAGCGACCATAACCAATGCAACAGAACAATTCCCAACGCTGTTAGTCCGATTAACTCATGGGCTTCAAAAAGCGCCATTCCAATTAGTGATCCATCATCATCCGGTTCATCCATGACTAAACTGGTTATTAACTGTAGGGTCACAGTAGTCAGCAACCCCACATGCAGAAATTTAGTTGTTAAACTCCACTCTTTCATCACCATTGTCGCTCTCCTAATTTGCCAAACTATTTCCTATCTGTGTTAATTATCGAGGATCAACCTGTCTGTTCATTTTCCAAAACATTAACATTTGGCAATGTTTCAATTAGCGCGTGAATTTACCGATATTTAAGGCTAAACTTTAGGGTGCCTCCGAAAATTTATTTAGAGTGATGATGGCAAGGCAAAATCAAACGAAAAAGCACAGTTTACTGCAGTAAATGAGCATTTTGAGTTTGGTTTTCCTCGGTGCCCTTTAGGGTAAACACAGTCAGCGCGCTATAAATCAATTTTCGGAGGTGCCCTTTAGAGAGTTTCGAAAAAGGAAATACCTAAGGTATGCATATACTGGTTATAGAAGATGATATTGAAGCCGCTTCGTATGTTATTAAAGGGTTAACTGAGAGCGGACATTTAGTACATCATGCCGCCGATGGCAAAGATGGCCTCGGGCAAGCCCTAACGGGTGATTACGACATCATGATAATTGATCGCATGTTGCCAGAGCGAGACGGCTTATCCATTGTCTCCGCCCTACGTGCAGCTAATATTAATACACCGGTTTTAATTTTGAGCGCACTTGGTGAAGTGGATGATCGTGTTGAAGGTTTAAAAGCAGGTGGTGACGACTATCTCACCAAGCCGTACGCATTTTCTGAATTATTGGCGCGTATTGAAGCACTATCAAGAAGGCACACCCCCGAACAGGCTAGCAATAAATTAAAGCTTGCCGATCTAGAAATGGATTTAATGAAACATAAAGTAAAACGAGGCGGGGAAATTATTAATCTACAACCACGAGAATTTCGTTTGCTCGAATATTTATTGCGCCATACAGGACAAGTAGTTTCGCGAACCATGTTATTGGAACAAGTGTGGGATTATAATTTTGATCCGCAAACAAATGTCATCGACGTGCACATTAGCCGACTAAGAACCAAAATCGATAGGGGACGCGATATACCGCTCCTCCATACAATTCGCGGCGCAGGATACAGCTTACGTGAAACTGCATGAAACCTCAGCATTTCGTATGGCATTCCGCTTTGCGGGGCTTTTTTCACTGATTGTTTTATTCGCGTTAATCTATGTTTATGTTACAACACTTCAAGAATTTAAAGAGCAAATTGATCGCGAGCTTAAGCAAGAGATAGGTATATTAAACAATCACTATAATAAACACGGTTTAGATTCACTTATTCAACACACCAAAAATCGTCAACAATACGGTAGACATCTTCATCACTACTATGCTGTTTCCGACCTAACATTTAAACACCTGTCTGGTAACGATTTTCTTACCGGCCTAATTCAAACAAATCAAATTAGCCCAGCTCAAATAACATTCATCGATGCACACGATGTGGAACATGGCGATGAAGACGACAACCGTTTACGAATAGCAACTCAACTAATTGCTAACAACTATTGGATTACTACCGGGCAATCCAATAACTCTATTGAAGAATTAGAAGAGCACACCTTCTCGGCAGTTATTATTGCAATACTCGTTTCTATATTCAGCACCATGACCATCGGTATTTTTATGAGCCGGCAAGTATCGGCTAAAACAGAAAATATTAATCAGGGTCTTGAAAAAGCCATTTCCAGTAACTTTAAACAACACTTGCCTATTCCCAAGAATGAAGATGAGTACCATGAATTAACCATAAAACTAAATCTGATGTTATCCCGGATTGAAAACCTTATCACCGGAATGCGCCAAGTAACCGATAATATCGCCCACGATTTAAGAAGCCCACTAACCCGAATGCGAAACAGATTGGAAGTGACCTTATTACAATCCAGAAATGAAGATGAATATCGCGATGCGATGGAAAGTGCCATAAACGATTGCAGCGAACTCCTCAAAACTTTCAATGCCCTGCTCAGCATCACCCAAGCCGAAGCTGGTGTTAAACGTGACGACTGGAATGAAATTGATTTATCAGAGTTAGCAACAGAAATGGCAGAACTTTATGAATTAGTCGCAGAAGAACAAGACCTACATTTCCAGTGGCAAAAACCGGAAAGCATAAAAATTGAAGGAAACAGACAACTGCTCGCGCAAGCAATAAGTAACCTATTAGAAAATGCTATCAAATTTACACCGCCCACAGGAACTATTTCTCTAAAACTTTATATTGATAAAAATCACTCCTACATTGGCGTCTGTGATACCGGGCCAGGAATTTCAGATCATGATAAAGACAAAGTGATAGAACGTTTTCATCGTTTGGATAATGCGAGAGCGACCCCAGGTAATGGGCTCGGATTGAGTTTGGTAAACGCAGTAGCCAAGTTACACAATGGGCAATTGCAATTATCAGATAATAACCCGGGGCTTTGCGCCTACCTTAAACTTAAAAAAACTCAATAATAGAGTTAAATAGAAACTACGCGTACCCCCCGCCATCTTTATCAAACACTAAGCAGGCATTGGTTCCGCCAAATCCAAAGCTATTACTTAACACCGTATTCATTGATTTTTGCAATAGAGTCTCTCTCACGATCGGAAGATTTTTAGCAGCATCATCCAACTCATCAACATTTGCAGACGCAGAAATAAAGTTATTTTCAAGCATGAGCAAACTATATATAGCTTCATGAACACCTGCTGCTCCGAGCGCATGACCAGTGAGTGATTTTGTTGATGAAATCGCAGGAATCTCATCGCCAAATACATTCTTAATTGCTCGCAACTCTGCCACATCGCCAACCGAAGTACTCGTTCCGTGGGCATTGATATAATCCACTCTTTTGTTCGTAGTTTTCAATGCTTGTTTCATGCACCTTTCAGCGCCTTCACCCGATGGTTGTACCATATCGAAACCATCTGACGTTGCACCATAACCGACTAGTTCGGCAATAATATTTGCACCTCTTGCTTTGGCATGTTCCAACTCTTCTAAAACCACTACCCCACCACCACCGGAAATAACAAATCCATCTCGATCTTTATCATAAGGCCGTGATGCCTTCTGTGGTGAATCATTAAACTTGCTACTCATTGCTCCCATTGCATCAAAGAGTGATGACAAACTCCAATGCACTTCTTCACCACCACCAGCAAACATAATATCCTGTTTTCCAAACTGAATTAACTCAGCCGCGTTACCAATGCAGTGTGCGCTGGTAGAACAAGCAGAACTAATGCTATAGCTTAATCCACGAATTTTAAATGCGGTAGATAAGCAAGCAGAATTGGTATTAGACATGGTTCGTGTCACTCGATAAGGCCCGATTTTTTTAACGCCGCGCTCACGCAGCAAATCAGCGGCTTCGACAATATTTGCACAAGATGCTCCGCCAGACCCCATGACTAAACCTGTCGTCTCTCTCTGAATCTCTTCTAATGTTAGTCCAGAGTTTTCTATTGCTTCCTGCATAGCAATATAGTTATATGCAGCACTATCTCCCATAAATCGATAAATACGCCGATCAATATGCGCTTTTACATCGAGATCAATTAATCCAGCGACTTGAGACCGGAATCCATATTTTTCATAATCCGGTTCAAACTTGACACCTGATTTTGAACACTTCAAAGATTCCAACACCTCTTTTAAGTTGTTTCCAATGCTAGATACAATACCCATTCCGGTTACGACTACACGCCTCATTGCTTAGACCCTGTGTTATTAAAATTAATCTGGATTTCATTCTATGAATTATTAATATATGATCAATAACATATTTAAAAAGGAGCCAATAATGCCTTTATCTAAAGAACATAAACAGAAGAGTAAAGAGAAAATTCTACAAAGTGCTGTGCAACTATTCACCCATAAAGGTTTTAATAAGGTCTCGATTGATGAAGTTATGCAACACGCAGGTATGACGAGAGGCGCGTTTTACGCCCATTTTGATTCAAAGGAGTCTCTCTATTCAGAAGCCATACTTGCCGGAACGTTTAATAGTCTTATATATCAGCACAAAAATGCAGGAACACTTGAAGAAGTCCCGCTTTTCGACATTATTTCCGTCTACCTGAGCAAAGACCACCTGAAAAGAAAAAGCTCACCTTGTATGCTGGCATTTATGGCAACAGATGTGGCCAATGAAGAGAAACAGGTTCGACAAACTTACACCAAAGTTTTTGAAGGGTTTATTCGAGTCATTGAAGAGACAAGCGGTAATTCTAATATTAACACAGAAAATGCCATGGCTATCGCTGCGATGATGATTGGAAGTATTGCCGTTGGTCGTGCATTATCTAATGATAAACTCGCTTTTCAGCTACTAGAGAGCAGCAAAGAGATGGCGGGGTTTGTTTTAGATAATTATTGAGTAAATGCGCACCTAAAATACGCCACAATCTCAATGCAAAGAAATGCAGGCTAACAAAGTATTAGCAGAAAGTGTATTTAGGAAAAAAAAGGGATTTCTGTAACGCGGATTGTATTGAGCGGATCAGAGGAAATCGAAAAGGGTGCAAAAACACCCCTTTCAACAAAATCAATTACAAAGGAGTAACGTTAGCCGCTTGTAGGCCACGTGGTCCTTTTTCTGTTTCGTATGAAACACTTTGACCTTCATTCAAACTTTTGAAACCTTCTCCAACAATAGAACGAAAATGAACAAAAACGTCTTCCCCGCCGTTATCTTGATTAATAAAACCAAAACCTTTATCAGCGTTGAACCATTTTACTGTACCAGTTAATTTAGACATGTTGTCTCCTAAAAATAAATATTATGCACAAATGCGCGATTATTAAGCCCAGCAGCTAGCAAGATTTACTTAAAAATATCAAAAAAGCAGAGTGAAAAAATCTTCAGGGCAACAGGTCTAAATACAGAGAAGAGATGAAGCGAAGTGTTCCAGTGTCAATTTGTTACTTAAGCAGGTCTGTTTTCGCAGGCCAGGCCGTAGCATAGCAGAGAACGTGTAAATGTATAGTTTTATTTTACTTTTCTTTATGAGGTATTTTCGATCACTGACTCTTTGAGACTACCGTCTATCAACTACTTGGTAGTATACTAACCGTTCTAAATCCACCAACTTAAAAGCTTTCAATAATCCTAGATTAATCAGTTGAACCACAATTTATAGCACTATCATTTGATTTACTTAGCTATATGAAAAGTGTTTGATTCACCAACCAGGTGAACGCAAAACTTTTCATTACGCTAATCAAACCAACTGCCTGCACTCTAAACGTGCGGCCAACTGATTATTCTAGGATAATCATTACCCTGCTTTTAATTATGATGAAAAAATAGACGGAACAATAGATGGAACAATCATGAAAATTTTAATTCGAAATATGTCACGAGAAACAAGCGAAGAAGAGCTATTAGCCCTATTTAAAGAATATGGCAATGTCCAGTCTTGCACTATTGTGATGGATAAAGAAACAGGAAAATCAAAAGGCTTTGGTTTTGTAGAAATGCCCCGCCCTGGTGATGCGAAAGCCGCTATAAAAAAACTAAACTTTAGTGAAATCGGCGGTAACAAAATTCGTGTTAAAAAAGCTGAACAATGAGCAATCTTCAACCAAACAATCCTTTACATGGCATCACGCTAGAAAAAATTCTCACCCGCTTGGTCGAACAGTTTGGCTGGGAAGAACTTGGCCGTTTAACAAAAATAAAGTGCTTCACCAATGAGCCCAGTATAAAATCCAGCTTGAAGTTTTTACGTAAAACGCCTTGGGCGAGAGAGAAAATTGAACTGTTGTATTTAAAAAGTTTCGATAACAAAAACAATTAACATCTTCCCTGCCCCGCCTGTAAGTCCCCCATATTCCGGCCAACTATTATTTGTTGTTAGACGATCACTAAAGTCTGTAAAGCCGCCTACGCGCAGATGCTTTTTCGCTGCCCAATGGTATTCTGTGCCGAAGCAGTAGTTATTCAATGTCTGAATTGATGCCATAAATACCCATAGAAGTTCAGGACTTCCACCGCGGTGCGAGTACCATAGGTGGCTCTGTTATTGCTGTTTGTGCTGCGTGTACAATTGATGTTCGTCGTTCCGTTAGGCCGTTGAACCTCGATGTAGCTGTAACGATAGTGCATCTATTTCATAATGTCGGTCGTTATCAGCTTTTCCCGCTCAGTTCGACATACCTAATCTCATCGTTTTCTTTGCGCTAATATTCTTAGTCGGTTATTTCCGGTATACGATATGTTGCACATAAAATACAAATGCTAAAAAATAAGTAATATAGACGGTTTCCCCGATTTTTTAGTAAAATACCGCCAATTTTGAATTAAACAACGTAAACAGTGAGAATTCCATGGGTAGAGCCTTCCAAAACCGCAAAGAATCAATGGCCAAAACTTCAGACATGAAGGCCAAAATTTACTCAAGATACGGTCGTGAAATATACGTTTGCGCCAAAAATGGCGGTGTAGAACCCGACGGTAACTTAGCACTACGCCGTTTAATTGATAATGCCAAACGAGATCAAGTACCCTCTCACGTTATTGATAAAGCACTCGACAAAGCTAAAGGAGCTGGTGGAGAAGATTTTGTCCCCGTTCGATTTGAAGGTTATGGCCCAGGCGGATGTACAGTCATCATCGACTGCTTAACAGATAATAATAACCGCACCTTCGGTGACGTGCGACAAGCCTTCACCAAAACAAAAACTAAAATTGGCACCCAAGGCACCGTCATTCACAGCTTTGATCACCGTGCTGTTTTTCAATTCAAAGGCGATGATGAAGAAACCGTGCTTGATGCGCTGATGGAGGCAGATGTCGATGTTAGTGAATGTGAAGATGGTGTGATAACCGTATTCACTCCACCAACTGAATTCTTTAAAACTAAAACAGCATTAGACGCGATTGAAGGAGTATCTCTCGACGTTGATGAAATTACTTTCATCCCACATGAGTACACAACAGTCAGTAAAGATGATATGCCGATGTTTGAAAAGTTTATGGATATGTTAAATGAATGTGATGATGTACAAAATATTTATCACAACGTAAACTTACAAGAATAGAGATCAAGGGGCTTCGGCCCCTTTTTTGTACTCGCTTTATTAACCATGGCAACCCTTGTATTCCAAACCCTAACGCTCATTTTGCCTGTGCTATAAGATGGAAGAAAGCGAGAGTTGAAGCTCCGACTTCCATTTCTCCTGGACAAGAGTTTTTTTTGACTATGGGCCTTATAATTTGGAAGTCAAAGATATGCCATACGCTACGCGCACATCGTGTTAACAAACTCTGCTGTTTGTGAATAAACTTAACAGTTGTTGTTCTCACATACTTAATACCTAATAGTGGTTTCCTTGTAAATTAAACAATTAAAAAAGAAATCTTTCGTTCTAGTTTGCTACTGATGCTTGTGTAGTATTAAATTGAGGTTTGTTTGACATAACATGCATATATCTACTGTAATGTTTATTGTCACTTGCATGCTTCCTTTTTCTAACGATATATCAATATGAATCAACAACAAGCGTCTTGAAATATTAAATATTCATGCTATGTTTTAAGAGTAATATGTATAAATAAATGCTTTTCTAAAACATATTATTAGTGAAGTTGCTAAGCGATCAACATTACTAAAGCTATTCTCCAACAGTTTCGTATGCTCATGTGCAAATAGGTTGAATGAACCCTATTGGTGTCAATACTATTCCAGTAGTTAATTTAATTATAAACTCTAAATATAGTGTAAAAAGCAAAGTTATTATTTTCTCAACAATTGTGGCCTTATTATAAGCTGGGTTATGTTTATTTGTTGTAAAAGTGTAGTGAGACAAAGTAAGACTTGTAGCATATTGCCGATTGGAAAGACCCAAGATAAATCATACAAAAAATACTGACTAGAACAGGAAAAGATTTAATATGCAAAAGATATTGAAAGCTAAATGGGTATTTATTCCAGTAGTGTTGATTGGCGTAGTCATATTCGTCCTGCTAGTAAAAAACCGCGCTCAACCGGATATTATTCCATTAACTGAATTCGCAAAAGCAACGCATGTGATCACTGTTCCTGAAGTTGATGTCATTCCTTTAGTAAAAAGCAACGGCACGGTTAAACCAAGTCAGGTTTGGCGGGGTATTGCTGAAGTTAACGGAAAGATAGTTGAGATGCACCCTCGGTTAAAAAAGGGTGCGATCATTAACAAAGGTGAAACCATAGCAAAAATTTCCCCCTCGGACTATCAGCTTGCCATTTCCCAGGCACAAGCCAGTATTAGTACAAATCAAACCCAACTAACCGAATTGGATGTGCAGCAGAAAAATACCAAATCCTTATTAGCTATTGAAAATAATGCACTTGAACTTTCAAAAACAGAGCTGGAACGTAAAAAGAAAATGTTTAAGGATAAAACAATTTCCCGTGCAGACTACGATAGAGAAAATAAAAACTATTTAAACCAGCAAAAAAGTCACGCAATACTCAAAAACACTCTCGCGTTGTATCCAGTGCAACGAGACCGCTTAAAAGCTGAGCTTAAAAAACTGGACGCTCAGCTAGAAATAGCAAAATTAAATTTACAGCGCACCACGATAAAGATGCCTTTTACAGGCCGTGTTGCAGAAATAAATATTGAACGCGGACAATTTGTGCGACAAGGAGAGGCGCTTGTTATTGCTGATGGAATGGAAAAAGCAGAAATAACCGTGCAAATTCCGATTAATAGTATGAGCCAGCTTATACGAAGCTCGGAGACAACCGTTTTTAACGAATTACATTCTCCGCAAATAGAAAATTCATTAAAAATTACGGCTGCTGTTAAACTTCACCTCAATGAAAATAATGTTGAATGGAAAGGTAAAGTAGCACGTATTAGTGAAACATTAGATTTGAAAACGCGAACTATTGGCGTCATCGTCGAAGTTGATGCACCCTACAAAAACATAATCCCCGGAATTAAGCCACCATTGATGAAAGGCTTATTTGTTTCCGTAGAATTACGAGGACAGCTTCAACATGATCGTTTGGTCGTACCCCGCTCTGCAATTTATGACTCCCATGTTCGTATTGTATCTAGCGACAATCGATTAGAAAGTAGAAAAATTACAACCAGTTTGATCATGGGGGGATTTGCTGTTGTATCAAGTGGACTGAAAAAGGGGGAGCAAGTTGTTGTATCTGACCTTGTACCCGCTATAGATGGAATGTTATTACAACCTATCAATGATAATAAATCATTAGAAACCTTGGTCGCATCTGCTACAGCAGGAGCCGTTAAATGATACGCTTTTTCGCTGGGCATCCAACCGCTGCAAATTTGTTAATGTTGATGTTAATTGTTATCGGCTTAAGTGCTCTCCCCTCATTAAAACGAGAAACATTCCCAGAATTTACTGCACAAGAAGTCCAAGTTTTAATTGTTTATCCTGGTGCTAGTGCAGAAGATGTTGAAACAGCAATTTGTCTCCGCTTGGAAGATGCCCTGGAAGGTATTTCTGATCTTACTGAGTTGCGGTGTCAGGCACTTGAGAACAAAGCAATTATGGTTGCAAAGATGAGTGAGTCTGGAGACATGTCGAGCTTTTCTGATGATATAAAATCGGAAGTTGATTCGATTAGTGATTTTCCTTCGCAGACGGAACAGCCTGTTATAGAGCAACTAGGGCGTAGTGATCGTGTTACATCTATTGCTATTACTGGTTCAATGAATGTCCACTCACTCAAAGCATATGCGGAACAAATCAAGGATCGTATGCGTGCTGATCCAGTAATTGAACAGATAGATATCCTAGGTTTTTCTCAGCATCAATTAAGAATCAAAGTGTCTATGGAGGGATTACGCAAACACGGTTTAAGTATTTCTGATTTAGCCAGCAGTATTAATCGCCAAAGTGTTGATTTACCCATTGGAAATATAGAGACCCATGATCGAGAACTGCTTATCCGCTTTACTGATCAACGCAGAAATATTCAGGATCTGGCAGATCTCATCATTTTAAGCAGTAAAAATAATACCGCCGAAGTCAGGCTAGGTGATATCGCAATTATTGAAGACAGATTTGAGCTGGATGAAGAGAAGATAATTTTTAATGGCCAGCGTGCAGCTCTGTTAGCCGTTACTAAAACCAAAGAACAAGATACACTTGTCGTATTTGAAGCAGTCAAAAATTTTATTGATCAAGCACAGCAGCAAGCACCACCTGGCGTAAAACTATCAATCACTCAAAATGTCTCTTCAATTGTCGAGGATAGACTCAAACTATTGATCATCAATGGGCTACAAGGTTTGATTCTCGTCTTTGTGGTGATGTGGTTATTTTTCAGGTTTACGTTTGCCTTTTGGGTATCTATGGGTTTACCGATCTCATTTCTTGGTGGTCTATTTTTAATGAGTTTGTTAGGGCAATCCATAAATATGATTAGCATGGTGGCGCTGCTTATCGCTCTGGGCCTGTTAATGGACGATGCCATTGTTATTTCTGAAAATATTGCCAGTCATTTACGAAAAGGAAAAAAAGCGTTACAAGCTGCTATCGATGGCACAATGCAAGTTATGCCGGGTGTGGTTTCATCGTTTCTAACCACGACCGCTATTTTTTTACCGCTCGCCTTTCTTAGTGGAGATATGGGGAAAGTGTTATTGGTTATACCCATCGTATTGCTTGCCGTTTTGTTGATCAGTCTAATTGAAGCCTTTTTCATTTTGCCCCACCATCTGGAGCATTCACTAAAAAATCATGAAAATGCGAAAGAAGGATCTTTTCGTCATAACTTCGATGCATTTATAGAAACGTTACGGCATAAATTTTTAGGCAAGGCTATCGATCTTGTCATTCAGTGGCGTTATGCTTTTTTAGGGCTAGTGATATCAGCTTTTGTCATCTCTATTGGTATGGTTGCGGGTGGTCATTTAAAAGTCGAAGCATTTCCCAGTATTGAAGGTAATTCTTTTGAAGCTCGGCTATTAATGCCACAAGGGACGCCATTGTGGCGAACTGAAGAAGTTGTTGATCAACTGACAGCAGCACTAGAGAGAGTTGATCAAGAATATACGCCAATGCAACCTAACAAACAGCGCTTGGTGGAGTCTATCACTGTTAACTTTAATAAGAACCTGGACTCTTTTGAAAACGGATCACACGTCGCTACAATTGCAGCTGATTTGCTGACGGCTGAGAAACGTGTTGGGAGAATCGATGACATCATTCAACGCTGGCGTGATGAAACAGGGCCAGTACCCGGCGTTATAAGTTTAAACTTTAAAGAACCAACCGTTGGTCCAGCAGGATTAGCGGTTAAAATTCGTTTAACTGGCGCTGATTTACAAGCATTGAAAGCATCATCATCTGAATTACAGGATTGGCTAAAAAGATATAATGGGGTCGTAAATCTATCTGATGATTTAAGACCCGGTAAACCCGAATTTCGTTTAACGCTCAAAGAAGGGGCACTCGCTTTAGGATTAAATGCTTCAACAATCGCGACTCAACTTCGTGCTGGATTTTATGGCACTAAAGCTTACGAAATGCAAGTCGGCAAAGAATCGTATGAAATTGATGTACGCCTGAATGATGCAGATAAAGATAGCATTGATGAGTTGCTCGATTTCCGAATTTTCACACTAACAGGGGATCAAGTGCCTTTAAATGCCGTTGCTGAAATAAAACAAACTAGAGGTTATGCACGTATCCATCGAATTGATGGACAACGGACTGTCACAATAACTGCTGATGTTAATACTGAATTTGCTAATGCCCAACAAATCGTTAATGACACCGCGACAAAATTTTTTCCTGATTTAGAAAAAAAGTATCCATCAGTAACGATTATACAAGAAGGACAATCTGCCGAATCCAGCAAAACTGGATCATCAATGCTTAACGGTTTTCTTATTGGTCTTGTCGGTATTTTTATTTTACTGAGTTTCCAGTTTCGCAGTTATCTAGAACCCCTTGCAGTAATGGTTGCCATTCCTATGGCATTTATTGGTGTAGTGTGGGGGCATTTATTGATGGGGCTTGAGATATCCATGCCCAGTATGATGGGCGCTGCATCTTTAGCTGGAATTGTTGTTAACGATTCGATATTACTGGTTGAGTTTTTAAAATTACGCGCAAGAGAGGGACACCCAATAATAGAAGCTGCCAAGTTAGCAAGCCGCGAACGTTTTCGTGCAATATTACTGACTTCGTTAACCACTATCGCTGGTTTGACACCGCTATTGCTGGAAAAAAGTTTACAAGCACAAATTCTTACGCCACTTGCAACCAGTATTGTATTTGGGTTACTTGCTTCAACTGTTCTTGTTTTGCTTGTTGTTCCGGCTATTTTTACTGTTTTTAGTGACTTTGGCTGGGTGTCGGTGGAAAAAGAAATTGATTCAGAGAAACTATCTGGATAGAAGAACTTCCCATCAAAATGACAGAAAAACTCAGAGACAAAAAATATCCGCACACATGCATTTGATTATCAACAAATCTATAGATCAATTAAGTCGTTCCTCTCATGGTCTCAATCACAGTAATCCTAGAATAATCAGTTGGCCACACGTTTAGAGTGCACCAACAGTAGGCGCTTTAGGCGAGCAGTTGGTTTGATTAGCGTACTAGCCCATGGACGGGCGTAGTTAGAACAATGCAGGAGCAATTGTCGAATGAAAAATTTTGCGTTCACCTGGTTGGTGAATCAAACACTTTTCATATAGCTAAGTAAATCAAATGATCGCCTAAAGCGCCTACTTTTGGTGTGCTATAAATTGTGGTTCAACTGATTAATCTAGGTTAATAGCTTATAGAGCTAATATGATGCTATAGAAGTAGAAACGCGGTTTTTAATCAAAATTTTATGCAATATTAGGGTTTAAGTACTAAAAAATCCTAGCGGAGGTCTTCAACATAAGCTTAAGGTCTTCCAAAGAGAATACATTCATTAGGTTAAGTAAATAATTTCAGCGCAATTTTGCAAACATCAAGTCTTGCTGCTAATCGATTAATAAAGACCCTTCTCAGAATCCGTCGATAGTTTCTCAATCAAATAATCAACAAACACCCTAACTTTTGGCGGCAAATATTGACCAGCAGGATATAGTGCATAAATAGCGCTATCAGCCATTGCGGGTAGTTCAATCTCATAATCTTCAAGTATTCTAAGCAACCTACCCTGCCTTATATCTTCCCCCACATACCAAGTTGGTAGTGCTGCAATACCAAGGTGCGATAACATTGCGTTATAAAGCGCACCACCGGTGTTAGCTTGAAGATTTCCGGTAACAGAAATGTTTTCTGTTATATTGTTTTTAGTAAACTGCCACGTATTACCACTGAAAATATTTCTATTGATGACGCAATTATGTTGGGTTAGCTCACTTGGTGTCGTAGGTTGATCATGCATTTCAAAATATTGTGGGCTGCCACAAATCACGAAACAATTCTCGGCCAGTTTTCGAGCAACAATTGAAGAATCACTCAATGCGCCAATTCGAATTGATAAATCTACTCGTTGTTCTATCAAATCAATTGCCTGGTCTTCTAAAGTTAAATCAATTTTTAACTCAGGATACTTCGCCAAAAATTCTGGTAACAAAGGAATAATGTTTCGTTCACCAAACGGAATAGCGACATTTATTCTAAGCGTACCCTTGGGAATTGCTTGCAATTCAGTAATAGCAAGTTGCGCTTCATTTAAATCGTTAAGTACTTTACTAACCAGTTCATAATAAATTTGGCCAGCTTCGGTCAAATTGATGTGGCGTGTTGTACGATGAAGTAGGCGTACCCCCAACTCTTCTTCCAACGCATTTATTTTGCGAGAGATTGAAGATGGTGCCATATGTAGCTGACGACCTACCTCGGAAAAATTCCCTTCATCGATGGTTTTCACAAACAACCCAATACTACTAAATAGGTCCATTCCCCTTCCTCATTTCCATTTATTAATAAATCGGAAGAAAAGAGTATATACAAAAATGAATTATTGGCAGCAAGGACGCTGTCTTCAAGGCCAATCGGGCGTATTTACGGCGCGCCCCTTTTTGAAAATATTCTTTATTCCGATTCTATAATAAGCATAGCTCACTTTTGCGTATTACGCACAACTGATGTTCTCAATTACTGCATTCACAAACAGTTATCTACATACGATAATTATTACATTAATTTCACGCAAAGAGCGCATAAACATGAAAACACTACCTGACAACCTGATATCTCACAAACGGACGCCAGATTTTGACCAAGACCAAATACCATCCGGAATTCTAGGGAGGCATACAACGGCAGAAGGTGTGTGGGGGAAAATAGTGATCACCGAAGGAAGTTTAATCTATCGCGTGTTGGAGCCTAGTGTAGAAGAGTATGTATTAGATAGTGAGCGTCATGGCGTGGTCACCCCGCAAATGGCTCATCAAGTAGTACCCACAGGGCCTGTAAAATTTCATGTTGAATTTTTTCGTAAAGCAGCTTAACCCAATATAATTTGGAGCACGGAGATTGTGATGAAACAAAATACTGGCGGTGTTGATCGAACTTTTCGTATTTTATTTGGCATTGGAGTAATAGGTGCTGGTGTCTATTTTCAAAATTACTGGGGTGCTGTCGGCCTGATACCTTTATTAACAGGAATAGTTGGCTGGTGCCCTGCTTATCTACCGTTCGGTTTATCAACTTGTAGGGTTAAATCATAGGAGTTAATTATATACCCAAAGCGATTGAGATTTAGGTGTGATAGCGTTCCCTTTTTTACTCATGACTGCGTTGCTCCTCCTTACATAGAATGGCTATGTTGCGTCGTCGCGCCTTGTCATGCGCAAAAAATGAAG
>Ga0316204_10005527_pt1 | contig 20681 bp, 22 predicted proteins | sample 6monrhotite_MG_2_FD_205661 | JGI IMG/M metagenome (GOLD analysis project Ga0316204, IMG submission 205661) | Microbial mat bacterial communities from mineral coupon in-situ incubated in ocean water Damariscotta River, Maine, United States -... | ecosystem: Environmental > Aquatic > Marine >... | reverse complement strand
ATACGGTGGAAACAGCAGGTACGGTGCGAATGCGAGCGGTCATTCCGGGCGTCTCTTCGATCCCTCTTGCAATCAGTTGCGCCATCTTTTTTACGCTGCCGTGCCGGCTGTAATAGAGCACTAAAATGTCGGCCATGTTAGATGATCTCCAGCACGTTTTCGGGTGGTCGGCCAACGGCTGCTTTATTACTGGTTGTGACAATGGGTCGTTCGATCAAAATTGGATTTTCAATCATCGCGGCGATTAACTCAGCACGGGATAATGCAGGGTCACTCAGGTTGTTTTCTTTATAAGGCGCTTCTTTTTTGCGCATCAAATCACGTGGTTCCATATCGAGCAGGGTAAGGATTTGCTCCAGCTCGGCCGCAGATGGTGGCGACTGTAGGTATTCAATCACCACCGGCTCAATCTCATGGTCTTTTAGTAGCTGTAAAGTCTGGCGTGATTTTGAGCAGCGTGGGTTGTGATAAATCGTAGTGGTCATGCGCGAATTTTCCTGAATTTAGGGTTGTGTTCGATGGCGCTTATTCTAACGCGCCTTTTCTTGACAGCCTACAGGACGGGGGTGATAATTTCCTTCAGTTGTGTTCAACTAGTGCTGAGCGGAGATGAATTTTCTTTGTTCAACAATGTGTTACCTGTAGTAGCTATGGCGGTGCTTTTTGAGAAAAATAAATTACCTATTCGTGCTCTGTCTGCTGGTGTTAGCTGGGTGCGCAAGTGCGCCGACGCAAGAGATGAGTGATGCACGACAGGCGGTGAGTGCCGCGCATGATGTGGGTGCGGCAGAGCATGCCAGTGAGAATGTGCAGCAGGCGGAAGAGTTGCTTGATAAGGCGGAGCGCGAACTGGAACGGGGTGATTTTGGCGATGCGCGTGAGGATGCTGAGGCGGCCAGGGCGGCTGCGATCAAGGCGCAGGACATTGCTCAGGTGATGAGCGCAACCAAACGGGTGCTGCAGGATGCTGCTCAACGTGGCGTGCTATCTGATGACGCCAGCGCGCTTTTTGAACAGGCGCGGCTTGCAGTCGATGAAAATAGAGTGCATGAAGCCATTCGGCTGGCAAATGAAGCGCGCCATCAGGCCAAGCAAGATTTAAATCTCGAATAATGTCTGTTGCCGAATCCCATCAGTTTTGAATACTAGTCCTGGCCGAGTGCGCGTCGCCTTTCTTTTTTTACGCTATTTAGGCGGGCATTTTGTCGAAGATAACTGCACACGTACCGCTGCCGCTTTAAGTTACACTACCTTGTTATCGCTAGTGCCACTACTTGCAGTGGTCTTTTCAATTCTCGCCTTTTTTCCGGTATTCGCTCCGTTGATCGATGATATTCAGGGCTATATCTTTAGTAATTTTGTACCGGCCTCTAATGAGCAGTTGCAGCTGCATTTTCAGCAGTTTATTGCGACAGCGGCGAGCAGTGGCGGGATTGGTGTGATGTTTTTAATGCTGACTTCGTTGATGTTGATGAATACCATTAATATTGCATTGAATGATATCTGGCATGTTAAACCCAAACGTAACCTTTTCTCTGCGTTGTTGATCTACGGTGTGGTGCTATTGCTATCGTCTATTTTGTTTGCAGCGAGTATCTTGCTGACATCCTATGTGGTCTCATTACCGTTGATTGCCGAAGGTGGCGAGGCGGTGGCGGGGATTAAAAACGTGCTGTTAATGATGGCTCCGATCGCGGTCACCGTGGTGGCACTTTTGCTGTTTTATGTGGTGGTGCCCAACTGCAAGGTCTCCTGGCGCGTGGGGATGGTATCGGCCGTGCTGGCCGCACTGCTGTTTGAACTGGCAAAGAAGGGGTTTGCCTGGTATGTGTTGGCGTTTCCCTCGTATACCGTTATCTACGGTGCATTGGCTGTGATCCCTGTGTTTCTTGTCTGGATCTATGTTTCGTGGCTAGTGCTGCTATTGGGGGCTGAGTTTTCCCGTTGTTTGACGACCTTTGAACAAGACCATCGAGATGGTAAGGCCACGTGATAAGATCGATCTGGTGATATAAAAACAGCGACTATTTTTGACAAAAATCTGCGTGGTAGGCAATGAAAAAAATTGAACGGGCATTTGAAGGTTTTTTATGGAATAGCCGTTTTGTTGTTTTGTCGGGAGTCATTGCCAGTCTTGCCGCTGCGTTTGCGATGTTCTTTATGGCGACCGTTGATGCCTTTTATATGATTTCCCACCTGGTTGACTATGCGTCACCTGCCTTGAGTGCCGATGCGCGAGCTGAGTTGCGCGGTGATACGGTTACCCATGTGGTCGAAATTGTTGATGGCTATTTATTGGCAACGGTGCTGCTAATCTTTGCGCTTGGTTTATATGAGCTTTTTATTAGCAATATCGATCAGGCAGAAGGAGAGGAGACCTCTTCGAGTGTCTTAATGATCACCAGTTTAGATGATCTCAAGAGTCGTCTCGCCAAAGTGATCTTGATGATCTTGATTGTGAAATTCTTTGAATATGCAGTGGATATCAAATTTGAGACACCGCTGGATCTGCTTTATCTGGCGGGTGGTATTGCATTGATCGGGGTGGCGATTTATCTGTCGCATGCAGAAGGTCATCCTCGGGTAGAGAAGTCTAAATAACGCTGCTCTATTTCTGTTATCAGTTCTGATGGAAAGCGAAAAAAAGATCTGCCTGCGTTGTATTGTTTCAGGTGACGTGCAGGGTGTTTTCTATCGCGTCTCCACGCAACGTAAAGCTCGCGAATTGGATATCACTGGTTGGGCTCATAACTGTTCTGATGGCTCGGTTGAAGTGCTGGCTTGTGGTGATGAGACAAAGGTGGCTCTTTTACTGGATTGGTTGTGGCAGGGCTCAGAGCAATCAAGTGTCGATGACGTCGCTTCTGATAGTATTGAATACCAATCGTTGTCGAGCTTTGAAACGGCTTGAGTTGTTTAGAGCGGTAGGTAGATCTGAATAAGCGCACCACCCAATGGTGACTGTTTAATCTTCAGTTCGCCCTCGTATAGGCTAACAATGTCACTGACTAATGATAGCCCTAGCCCGTGGCCGGTGATCGCTTCTTCGCTTCTGCGCCAGCCACGTTGTACTACTTTTTCTGAGAGCGCCTGTGATATGCCGGGACCATCATCTGCGACTTCAATTAATAGCTGTGCTTTTTTGTTGTGTTGCCGTTTATCATTTTCAACTGAGAGGGTGACATCGACGCGGCTTTTGCACCATTTGTAGCCGTTATCGACCAGGTTACCGAGCAGTTCCATCAGGTCACCTTCTTCGATATGCAGTTCGAGTGTGGAGCTGATATCAAGGTTGCCCTGTACGTGCTTGTCTGCGTATACCTTATCGAGTGCCGAAATCACTTTGTTGGCAATACGTTCTGGGTCGATTGGGGCAGTTAATGCTGTGCGTCCCGAAGTGGCGGCGCGTTGCAATTGGTATTGCACAATCTGATCCATCCGTTCAATTTGCTCTTCCGTGGTCTTACGCAGGCTTTCAATCGATGTGTCGGGGACTTCGATGGCGCCTCGTAGTACGGCTAACGGTGTTTTCAGGCTATGTGCGAGGTCGCCAAGGCTAGCGGTATAGCGCGCTTCGTGTTCGCTGTTAATCCGTATCAGTGCATTGATATTGTTGGTGAGGCCGCTGAGCTCTTTAGGGTAAACGCCTTCAATCTCTTTATGCATGCCTGCTTCAATTTCGCCAATTTGTTTGGCTGCCTTACGTAGCGGTGTGAGGCCCCAGTGTAAAATGAGTGTGAGCACGATGAGCAGTACTACGGTGACACCGCCAAGCGATATCCACAGGTTATGGCGGAAGTCCTTTATTTGTTGGTTGATGCGTCGCAGGTCTTCAATCACCACAAAGGTGTAGCCTTCGTTGGTGCTGTCATGCTCTCCCCATGTAAGACCGATACTGAGCGACAGTAGTGGGTCACCAGCGGCTGAAACAATGTGCTCAAATTTTTGAACGCCGCGCGAGTAGTCGTCATGTGATGAGAATTCCATGCCGATCATGGAGGGCGATGACCAGGGGATTTCACCGTTGTTTTTAATGATCTTGGCGTAGAGCCCTGAGCCGGGCATAAAAAAGCGTGGTTCAGGCAGTTCGTAGATCATGCGGATATCGCCTTGCTCATTTTCATCGAGCGAGGCGATCAGGACGCTGAGGTGAATCATCATGCGTTCTTTTAACGCATCTTCGGCGCTGACACGGTAGGTGCGGTCAAGTGTGATACCGGTGATGCTGAGAAAGCCCGCTAGCACAAAGCCAGCGGCGATCAACATGCGGGTGTTAATTGAAGGAGGGGTTGTCATGTGGTGCTGATATTAAAGCGGTAGCCCCGTCCTCTCAGGGTTTCGATCGGTTTTATTTCGTTGTTCGGGTCGAGCTTGCGCCGTAGTCGTCCCACAAACACTTCTATCACATTGCTGTCACGGTCATAGTCCTGCGCATAAATATGTTCAGTCAGGACCGTTTTTGAGATTACCTGACCAGAATGTAGCATTAAGTACTCAAGTACCTTGAATTCGTAAGCGGTCAGGTCGAGCAGTGTGTCGTTTAGCATCACCTCCTGACTAGCGGTGTTAAGAGTGATAGGGCCGGAGGTAATCATCGGCTGAGAAAGCCCGGCTGCGCGGCGCAGAAGCGCTTTGATACGCGCCTCCAGCTCTTCCATGTGAAAAGGTTTTACCAGATAGTCGTCGGCGCCGGCCTCGAGTCCTTCGACTTTGTCTTGCCAGCGGCCGCGTGCGGTGAGGATGAGGACGGGAAAGTCTTTGCCAAGTTCTCGCAGGCTGCGAATCATGTCGATGCCAGACATATGGGGTAGCCCGATATCGACGACAGCCACGTCAATCGGAAACTCTTTACCAATGTATCTGCCTTCTTCGCCATTTTCGGCAACGTCGACAGCATAGCCCGCGTCTGTTAAACGTTGATGTAACTGCTGGCGTAGCGCTTCTTCATCTTCAACAATTAAAACTCGCACAATCGAGATCAGCCATTATTGATTGGGAGACTTAAGCATACCCGGATGGGGTGCGGAGAGGTAGTAAAATAGAGGGGTAAAAAAACCCGGCCTTAAGGGGGATTGGGGGGAAAGGCCGGGATAAAGGAAGGCGTAATCGCTATCCTTTTGCTTATAGGCCGAGGATAAAGTCGGTCAGTGCTTCGATGTTTGCATCTGAAACACGTGGTGAGTATGGAGGCATTGGAACGCCACCGGTCACAGCAGTCCACGCGCCTTTTCCGCCTTTAGAGATTTTAGTGATCAGTGCGTCTCTTGCGCCAGCGTCACCTTTGTATTTGTCAGCAACATCTTTCCAGCCTGGGCCAACAACTTTTTTATCAACACTGTGACATGCCAGGCAGCCACTCTTTTTAGCCAGATCAAGATCAGCCATTGCAGGTGCAGCGATCAGTGCTGAAGCCATTACGGCAGCAGAAATAATTCTTTTCATGGTTTTCTCCTCAGTTTTGGTGTTTTTAATAGATAATAGGTTCTCAAAAAGGCAAAATCCACAAGTGCCTTTCTGTATGACCTTGTCCCCCAAGGTCAATATCTCCTGTCACTAATAATCACCATAGCCGAATGAAGCTGAATCAATCCTGAACGAGGCGGGGTGTTGCTAGTTTGATCTGTTTCCGGCTATTTTTCTCATCAGATTATACAAATTAACACTTAGCGTTTTTTAAGCCCAGTGGGTCATCCGGGTCGATGTGCGGCTGAAAAGGTTCATTGCGCTGTATGCTGGTGAGTTGGTAGACCTTGCCAATCCAGTTATTGAGCACGGCTTCAGCGGTGTCGTGCCAGGTGTTATCAAGGTTTTCAGTGATCAATGCTTCTGGGAATAAGGGTAGCGGGCTATCGTTATCCATTGCCGAGATGATTTGTGCTTTGTGCTCATCAAGAATCGCCGCGCTTTGCGACGTAAAATAGTTATCGGGTATCGGTGGATAGTCATTCCGTTCATGATTAATAAAGCGTGTGACTTCTCGTTTATACTCTTTTAATAGGCTGATGATGTCGTATTCAGGGTGACCCTGAAAAAAGACGATGCGGAATTGATCCTCGCTTACCGCAAGATGGACCCCTGCCTCAGCACTTTCAACCAGCACTTTTAAGCCCGCCTGTTCAAATTGTTCGCGGCTAATGTTGTTAAAGCGTGAGTGTGGAATATCAAAGCGTGTGTTGACCCCAGCGACCAGTGGATGATCTCGCTCCAGCAGGTAGTGACGGTAGACGCCCCAGCGTTTGTTATCCATGTGGTGGCGCTTTTGTCCATAGCGCGCCTGCATCACGGCGTGTGTCGCAAGGCAGGAACAGAGCGTCGAGGTGACATTCTCGTGCGCCCATTCGATGATCTCATCCAGTGGCTTCCAAAACGGTTCCATCGCCAGGTCGGGCTGGGTGACATTGGCACCCGTGATGATCAGCGCATCAAGCCCCTGTTGTTTGATGGTCTCGAAGGTTTCGTAATACTGATCAACATGCGCGCGGCCATCATCGCCGCGTGGCAATTCAGCCAGTGTGAAAGGGTGCATGTAAAATTGAGCAATCTGATTTGATTCGCCTACCAGACGAAAGAACTGGCGTTCTGTGGCCGAGAGGGCAGAGTCGGGCATCATGTTTAGCAGGCCGATGTGGAGCTCTCGAATATCCTGGTGGATCGCATTATCACCCGGGATAATCGTTTCACCGCTATCTTCGAGGCGTTTAAACGTTGGCAGTTTGCTATTGGCGACTAGCGGCATATTGGTCTCTAACTCTGTAGTGCTTTCTCAATCAGTGCGACGAAGTCTTGTTCATTCTGCACTTTGGCGAGATCTGTGGTGGTGATGGTGTAGCCGTATTGATCGGCAATCGCTTCATAGCGTGGAATGCGTGAATAGAACAGGCGTGGAAACACCCAGCGCACAAAATCATCGGGATCAATCTGTGCCACATATTCCAGTGAACGCTCAGTCATGTAAGTGGCGAGTTGTTCATCGAGGAAGGCCTCACGGTAGTAGAGCGGTTTTGGGTCCAGCTCGGCACGCCGAATCAACGCCTTTTCATCCTGCTCGGTCGCTTTGATGTAGATGATTAAGGTGTTTTCACTCAACACCTTCAATGTTTTTTCATCATCCAGTTCGCACACGCTACCACCGGCATCATTGATAAAATGGTTGTAACCGTAGATCTCCTGCGCCTTGTTGATAAACTCAGGCACATCACGCATCGCCAGTACTTCCGCATTGTGGTGTAGTGCCTGGCGCCGTTTGAATTTTGGCAGCGCTAGGCCGCCCAGTTCGGGGTTGCCCAGTTTGCCAAGAAAGCTGGCGACTGGCTTAAGGTTGTCTACCGAAAGATTATTGGCGATATAGATAGAGTCCGTGCGTAACAGGTCGCGCAGAAATTCGACCTGCATCGCCTGCTGCTTGATGTTGTCGAGAATCGGCTCATCCAGATAACGGGTGCCGATACGGTAATCGCCCGAATAATGAAACCAGTTATCACGCAGCATGGTCGAGAGGCGTGTTTTACCGACACCCGACATCCCCAGCAGGGTGATGCTTTTGTGCTTCCAGTCTCTAAATTCTGCGGTGGTGAGTTTCACAAACAGGCTCTCCAGTAGATAAAGGCGTTAAGCCAGCTAATAAAGCCCCTATTGTAAAGTAGCTACGAAAAAGTTGCAGGGATTTGACGGGTGTATCGGGTAAATGGTGCTGTGCTGTGCCTGTTTACCGCTAGTTATTGATTAAAAAATACTCGCGCTGCTGAATCATCACCTTTTATAAATGAGCCAGTCATGTTGAGTGAACCGCGGCAGATTGTCGTATCACATTCTGGTAATGCGTTTACTATTCTAGCCAGGAATTCCTTTGTGAGGACATTTAAAACGTGGGAATAGTGTTGCGAAAGGTGATCATGCGAAAAGAGATGGTAAGTGGCATGTTATAGTGGCCCATAGCCGTCTATTTATAGTTATGCATAAAAAATACATATGAGTATCAGAGCTAAACTAGAGGAACGATTTTTCCGATCTCAAAGCCCAATCGCTAGGTGGGTGAATGTGGTCGCTGTTCTTGTAATGTCGTTACTTAGCATAAGTTGCTACTTTATTATTGATTTTCTGCTTTGCAAGGAAAGTGTGTGTGAGACTCTGAAAGTGATGTCACTTGCTATTGCGTTTTCACCTATATTTGTCCTATATGGTGTCATTGGCTTATTCATAGCAAACCATATTAGAGTTAAAAAATATATACGTGTGGTTGACTCAGATGCATTAGCTCTACTTACGAGCCTTGGAGCCTTATTTGCAATTTTACTTACAATGGGTGTTTGGCGAGAAATGGGGTTAAATGTATAACAATTTGCTTAACACTGGCATTTTTCCGCGGTACCTCTTTTGTTCTGAGTAGCACAAAAGAGGTGCCGCGGAAAAATGCAGATTAGCATGGCGTTAGGCCAATTATCATCAAACTAAAACAGGAGTACCATGTTAAAAAGACACAGAATACAGTTTCCAAAACCGGAATCATCCAATCTTAATCAGGACGAATCTTATTTCCACCTTCAGGGTTCTGGAGGACAACGTGAAATCAGGTTTCATGACTACGATGAGATTTACCAGATACCAGGCCTTTATGAACAGATATTCTATGATCGCTTAAAGTGCACATCCCCTGTCAAAGTAGCCACCATTCTTGAATCTGCCGTAACACAATCTGGAGAAAATTTTACAGAGTTACGAGTGCTGGATCTGGGGGCGGGTAACGGCATGATGGGCGAAGAGCTAAAAAAACATGGTATATCTCGCTTGATAGGCGTGGATATTATACCAGAAGCATATGAAGCTACCATTCGTGATAGGCCCGGTTTGTATGATGAGTATTATGTCGAGGATTTTACTAACCTGGATAAAGACAGAGAAGATGATATCGCATCATGGCAATGTGATTGCATGGTCACGGTTGCCGCATTGGGATTTGGCGATATTCCAACCAAGGCATTTATTGAGGCCTTTAATATCATCAAGACAGAGGGGTGGGTCGCATTCAATATAAAACAATCCTTCTTTGATATTAGTGATGAATCCGGATTCTCAAAAATGATTCGGGAATTAACTTTCTCGAAGTATCTTGATGTTCATCACATAGAGCTATATAGACACAGACTGTCCATTGAAGGAGAGCCGCTTTATTACTTTGCTATTGTAGGCCGAAAAAAAGCAGATATTCCAGATGAGTTCTTAATATCGAAAGGTATTATGGCCTAACCAGACAGACACTCCAGCCGATCGTTAACGCGTCGGCTGAGTCTTAAGGCTTGATATCCCAGTCATTTCTGCAGCGTTTCATTTATTAACGCTGGAAAATATGTAACAGGGCAGAGCATAAAAACAGGCCTATTGGCGAAACTGACAATTCGTTTATGAAGTCATACCTATTAAATTTTTTAATAACAAGGAACGACGACATGAATACATTAAAAATAGGGGTCATTGGGACTTCAAAAAAAGTAGATGAACGACGGTTTCCAATCCATCCTGGCCATTTGTCGCGCATTCCTGAAGCACTTCGCCTCCAGTTAATTTTTGAAGAAGGTTACGGCGCACCATTTGGTGTCAGTGATTCGGAAATTGCAGCGCTGACCGGTGGCATTGCCACACGCCATGAATTACTGGCTGACATTGGCACGGTTATCATTGCCAAGCCAGTATTGGCTGATTTACAGGAACTTCGAGAAGGCGGAACACTTTGGGGTTACGTGCATTGTGTTCAGCAACGGGATATCACTCAGGCAGCGCTCGATCGTAAACAGACGCTGATTGCCTTTGAGGATATGTTTATTTGGTCTCCTAGCGGACACATTGGTCGCCATACATTCTACAAAAATAACGAAATGGCGGGCTATTGCGCAGTCATACATGCCTTGCAACTTAAAGGTATCGATGGCCATTACGGCAATCAACGCAAAACAATCATCTTCGGTTTTGGTGCGGTCAGCCGTGGTGCAATATACGCGCTTAAGGCGCATGGTTTTAGAGATATCACCATCTGTATTCAGCGCCCTGAGCATGAGGTGCGTGAAGAAGTGCTCGATTGTAACTATGTCAGAATTCGAGCGGGTAGCGAGGGCGAGGCTCGCATGGTGGTGGTGGAGCACGATGGAGCCGCGCGGCCGCTGACTGACTTGATTAGTGAGGCAGATATCATTGTAAACGGAACTTTTCAAGATACAGAAAATCCTACTGACTTTGTTACCGAAGCAGAAAGCGCATGCCTCAAGCGTAATGGCCTGATTATTGATGTCAGCTGCGACGAGGGAATGGGATTCTTTTTTGCCAAACCAACGACATTCAAGCATCCGATGTTTAAATATGAAAGCATCGATTACTACGCCGTGGATCATACCCCTAGTTATCTCTGGGAAAGCGCCACGCGATCAATTTCTGCTGCTCTCATTGTTTATTTGCCGGCTGTACTGGCGGGCCGTGATAGTTGGCAGGAAAATGAGACGATTCGACAGGCAATCAATATTGATGGTGGTGTGATTCAGAATCACGCTATTCTGTCGTTTCAAAAGCGTGAGCTGGACTACCCCCATGAGCACTTCAATTCGGCTGAAAATGCAGTCCCGAATAATGTTGCCTAACAAAAGCATTTGACTCAGATATTTTTTCGTGGTGTTTTAGGGAGCGTTCTCAATTAATAAGCTCGTTCTGTTGTACCTGAAAAAGCGCCAGGCAAGGCGTGAGGAGAGCGGTTTGGTGATTCCAAATGAACGACGAACAACGTAGTCTGGCGCTTTTTCAGGCGCAACCCGAAGGGCCGGGCCTCTGTCTTTACCCAGCCGCGTTATCACTCGCTCATGTAGGCTCACTACACCGCACTCGTTCCGCCTTGCTGAGTAAAGACAGAGGCCCAGCAGGACGATCTTATTAATTGAGAACACCCTCTAGTGAACTACTTATGAAAAAACAACTAACCCTAACCCTATTATTAACATATAGCCTGACGGCTCATAGCGATGTTGCTAATGATCGATTTATTGCTGGCCTTGTAGATGCAGCAAAAGAACGTACCACGCATGATGTTAGATATGATGGGGCGTACGTTGCTATTGTATACCCGAATGGTGACGTGCCCGCTAACACAGGGGTTTGCACTGATGTTGTGATCCGGTCGTTTAGAACGGTTGGATTGGATCTGCAAAAAGAGGTGCATGAAGACATGTCGGCAAATTTTGCTTCATATCCTTCAAGGCGGATATGGGGTTTGAAGCGGACGGATAAAAATATTGACCACCGGCGAGTGCCTAACTTACGTGTGTTTTTTGAACGCCATGGGCAGTCGCTGCCGATCTCAAATAACCCGGCGGACTATTTAGCGGGCAGTATCGTGACCTGGATGCTGCCCGGCAACCTTCCTCATATCGGTATTATCATTGATCAAAAATCAGAAGAAGGCGTGCCACTGGTTGCACATAATATCGGGGAAGGGCCTAAAATCAACAATATCCTGTTCGATTACCCGATCACGGGGCACTACCGCTATCGCGGTAATTGAAGGCAAATAGCGCTTTTCAGAATTCAGCTGAATTTGCCAGGATTTTCCTGGCAGTATCAGACTAGCTGGCAGTACTCGCAACGCTATCGGCATTTGTGATAGCCGGTGAGGCAGCTGCTTGCGCGGCTCTCTTTTGTGCGCGTTGATCGATCACATTCTTGAGCGCAATCAATAACCCTAATCCAATAAACGCGCCGGGCGGTAGTATCGCAAACAGAAAGCCGTTGTAGTCATCGATCACGGTGATGGTCATCCATTCGGCGGCATCACCAAACATCAGGTGTGCTTGCGCGAAGAGCGTGCCCTGGCCGAGCACTTCACGGATCGCACCGAGCAATACCAGGATGGCTGAGAAGCCGACACCCATCGTTAAGCCGTCGATAAAAGAGGGCACCACCGCATTTTTTGAGGCAAACGCTTCGGCACGGCCGAGGATGGCGCAGTTGGTCACGATCAGTGGAATAAAGATACCGAGGATTTTATAGAGATCATAAAAGAAGGCGTTCATCGCCAGTTCAATCGCAGTAACGAATGATGCGATGATCAACACAAAGACCGGAATACGAATCTCTGGCCGTACCGAATGGCGGATCATTGATACAGTGATGTTCGATAGCACCAGCGTTAAGGTGGTGGCGATGCCGAGACCGATGCCGTTGACGGTGGTGGTGGTGACAGCAAGCAGTGGACACAGGCCGAGGACCTGTACCAGTGCCACGTTATTTTTCCACAGGCCGTTGTAGGTCAGTTCATTGTAGCTGCTATTGGCCATTTTCAATTACCTGTATTGCTGTCGCTGTTTTGCCTTCGGGCTTAAATAATTTATCACGGTGCTGCTCAAAATATAACAGTGCATTGTGAACGGCTTTTACTACCGCACGTGGGGTGACGGTAGCACCAGTAAACTGGTCAAAGATACCGCCATCTTTTTTCACCCGCCAGCCGAGGTCATCGGGGGTTTGCAGCGATAACCCCCTAAAATTGTTGATCCAGTTTGAGCGCTCAATCTCAATGCTATCACCTAAACCGGGTGTTTCGCGATGATTAAGTACGCGCACGCCGCTGACGGCACCGTCGAAATTGACCGCAACCAGCAGTTTAATCGCACCGTTGTAACCATCGGGTGCAATGGTGGTGATGACGGCCGCGATCGGTATCTCTTTTAGGCGCGCCAGATATACGGTATTTGATTTCTTGCTGCCGAGCAGTTCTCTTGAGATCACTTCAACGGTGTCGTTGGCGATGTCGTTATCATGGCTACTCGGTGGCACTAGTGCATTCAGGCTTTGTAGCAGTGCCTGGTACTCGTTGTCAGCGATGCGCACTTCGGTGTTATCAAAGGTCAGCGCAACCATCGAGGTACCTACAATCGCAAAGGTACCGAGCAGCAGTGAAGTAGTGAGCATATGTTTGACCGCCATCGTTCGCCCTTTATTTCTTATGCCCGAAGACGCTGGACTTGAAATAGTGGTCGATCAACGGTGCGCACATGTTTAATAGCAGTACTGCAAAGGCGACGGCATCTGGGTAGCCGCCCCAGGTGCGGATCACATAGGTAAAGATGCCGATGCCACAGCCGTAGATGATCTTGCCGCGGTTAGAGGCGGCGGCGGTGACTGGGTCGGTCGCGATAAAAAATGCCCCGAGCATCACGGCACCGCTAAAGAGGTGGAACATCGGCGTGGCGTAATGTGCTGGGTCAATCAGATAAAAGAATGATGAGATCGCGAGGAGCGAGCCAATCATCGCGACCGGAATGTGCCAGCTAATCACTTTTTTATAGATCAGCCATAGCCCGCCGAGCAGAAAGCCGCCGCCCAGCCATTCCCAGCCCTTGCCACCAATCGCGCCAAAGATCGGGATCACACTCAGGACACGACTGGTCTGCTCATCGAGGCCGAGCTGTGCGCGCACCTCATCCACGGTGTTACCGAGTGCCAGGTGGGTCTTGAGCGAGTCGAGTGGTGTCGCCTCGGTGAGTGCATCAAACGTTACGCCGTCCGGCAGGGTGTGAAATAGGATAAACATTGCAGTTTCGAGAAAATCGAGGCTGTTATCGGCCAGTGCAGTGGGCGGTATCCAGCTGGTCATCTCACGCGGGAATGAGATCAGCAGCATCACGTAACCGACCATCGCCGGGTTAAAGGGGTTGTAGCCGAGGCCGCCGTATAACTGCTTTGCGATGATGATGGCAAAGGCGACGCCGATCACCGTAATCCACCACGGCGACAGTGGCGGCAGTGTGAGCGCAATTAATATTGCGGTCAGTGCGGCACTGCCATCGCTGAGAAAAGGCAGCACCGGGCGTTGGCGTAGTTTCAGGATTAACGCTTCGCAGGTGAGGGCGGTGACCAGCGCGATGCAGATGTTGACCACCACGCCCCAGCCAAAAAACCAGACATAGGCGGTGATGCCGGGGATCAGCGCAAGCATCACCATCATCATCACACGAGTGATAGAGGTAGGGGCGAGCTGGTGGGGTGATGTGGGTGTATTAAATGGCATCGATTCGTTTATCAGTTAGCGCAGTGTTGCTGCGTTATTGTACCTGCTCATTGTTGTCGCTTGCCGCAGATGGGTCATCTTTTTTATCGCTCGTGCTTTTGGGCGTTGTGGCATCGGCTGGCGTGTCTGCTGGTGCGGGTACATCAGTCGGTTTTGGCGCGGCACTTTTTTTCTTTGCCTGCACGCGTGCCACGGCCGCTTGAATCTCTGCCTTGCGGGCATCGACGGCGCTATCTCGCTGGCTCATCGCTTCATCGCGCATCTTTTCGGCCATCTTGGCACCATCAACGGGTGGTGCTTTAGGCGCTGCCGCTTTGGTTCTCGGCGCTTTCTTTTTCGCGCGCTTGGCTTCGCGCTCCAGTTTTTCACGCTCGATACGCATCAGGCGGAACTCGTGTCGCTCACGTGCCTGGTCTGATTTTTTATGTTCCTGTTCCTGCGTCCAGATCGCCCCTTTGGCGAAGCGATAAAATTGCACCAGCGGAATATTGCTAGGGCAGACATAGGAGCAGCAGCCACATTCGATGCAGTCGAACAGGTCATATTCCTGCGCCTTGTCGAGCTCTTTGGCGCGTGAATGCCAATAGAGTTGCTGTGGTAGCAGTTTGACCGGACATACGTCGGCACACGCGCCGCAGCGAATGCAGGGCATCACGGGGCGATCAAGGCCGAGTTCTTTGCGCGTGGCGGCGATGATGCAGTTGGTGGTTTTGATCACCGGCAGCGAGGTGTCGTGCAGGGCAAAGCCCATCATCGGGCCACCCATCACGAGACGTTCGATCTGATCCAGCTCAACATCACACTGTTGCAGCAGCTCTTCGATCGGCGTGCCAAACAACACTTCTAGGTTACGTGGGCGTTTAACGGCTTCACCTGTAATGGTCACCATACGTGAAATCAGTGGTTGGCCAAGATGAATCGCGCGATAGATCGCCGCAGCGGTTGAGACGTTATGACACACCACACCGATGTTGATCGCCAGCCCGTTGCTGGGTACTTCTTTACCGGTGATCACCTGCACCAGCTGTTTTTCACCGCCCTGCGGATAGCGGGTGGGGACCAGCGCAACGCGCAGCCCCGTGATTCCTGCGGCGGCTTTGCAGATGCTTTCGTAGGCCTGCGGTTTATTATCTTCAATCGCAATCACGCACTCTTCGGCCTGCAGTGCGTGGCGCATAATGTGAGCGCCCGCGATGATGGATTGCGGGTCTTCGCGCATCAACATGTCGTCGCAGGTGATGTAAGGTTCGCATTCGACGCCGTTCAGAATCAGTGTTTTGATCTTTTTCTGCGAGCCGGGATTGAGCTTAATATAGGATGGAAAGCCGGCGCCACCGAGTCCGACAACACCGGATTCACGAATGATATTACGCAGATGACTCGGATTTGTTTCGGTGTAATCCTGCTCCGGTTTGTATGCGACCCATTCATCGCGGCCGTCTGTTTCAATCACAATCGATAGCGCGTTAAGCCCTGATGGGTGTGGAATGGGGTATTCAGCGATATCGATCACTTTGCCGGAAGTAGGCGCATGTACCGGCGCGCTGACATAGCCATCGGCATTGGCAATCTTCTGCCCCTTTAGGACAAGGTCGCCTATCGAGACGATCGGCTCTGCAGCAGCACCGATATGTTGGTGCAGTGGCAGGAACAGTTTTGCAGGCAGGCGCGCCTGTGCCGACGACTCCATGGTCGACTGCAGTTTGTTCTGCTCAGGATGAATACCGCCGTGGAAGTCCCACAGTTTTTCTGTTGTGCTGCAGGTACTCATGCCGAAGCCTCTGGTCTCTTTTCTTCTGCGGGCGCGTCTTTTGGATAAGGCCACTTCCAGGTCAACATATCTTCTTTGACCTCAATCATCTCGATGCAGTCAACCGGGCACGGTGGCAGACACAGGTCACAGCCGGTGCATTCGGATTCAATAATGGTATGCATCTGTTTGGCAGCACCGAGGATCGCATCCACCGGGCACGCCTGTATGCATAGCGTGCAGCCGATGCAGGTCTGTTCATCGATGAAGGCAACGGTCTTGGCGGCCTCTGTGCCATTTTCGGGATTGAGTGGTAGTGGCTCACGATCAAGCAGGTCAGCCAGCGCATGGATGGTCGCTTCACCGCCCGGTGGGCACTGATTGATTTCGGCCCCATCATTGGCGATTGCTTCGGCGTAAGGGCGGCAGCCGGGAAAGCCGCACTGTCCACACTGTGTTTGCGGTAGCTGTGCGTCGATCTGCTCGACCAGTGGGTCGCCCTCAACCTTGAAGCTGATCGCGGCAAAACCGAGAATCAGCCCAAAAACAAGCGCGAGTGCGCTGAGTGCCAGGATCGACGTCAGCATATCAACCCTTTATTAATCCGGAGAAGCCCATGAAGGCGAGTGACATTAGGCCAGCGGTAATCAGGCCGATAGCTGGCCCCTGAAACACGACGGGTACATCGGCTGCGGCGAGTCGTTCGCGCATCGCGGCAAACAGGATCAATACAATCGAAAAGCCCACGGCGGCGCCAAAACCATAGACGGCTGATTGCAGGAAGTTTAGTTCCTGTTGAATGTTCAGCAGTGCAACACCCAATACCGCACAGTTAGTGGTGATGAGTGGCAGGAAGATGCCAAGCACTTTGTGCAGTAGCGGGCTGCTTTTCTGGATCACCATCTCAGTAAATTGCACCACCACCGCGATCACCAGAATAAAGGTGATGGTGCGCAGGTATTCAATCCCCAGTGGGGCCAAAAGGTAGGTATTCGCTAGATAACTACAGACCGAGGCGAGTGTTAAAACAAAGGTGGTGGCGAGCGCCATGCCGATGGCGGTCTCAAGTTTGCGTGAGACACCCATAAAAGGGCACAGGCCGAGAAACTTGGTTAACACAAAGTTGTTAACCAGCACGGTACTGAGCAGGATGAGGGCGAATTCAGTCATTAATCGTTATATTTCTAGGGTTTTATGTGATGTCGTTCAATCATTTATTTTGCGCTGCCAATGGTACTCTGCCTCTTCCGTCGCTACAACGCAGATGATGTGGGGCTATTTCACCTTCATGCCGGGTTGCGCGCCCTCGTGAGGCTCTAGAATCCATAACTCTTTATCACCGGGGCCTGCGGCCAGCACCATCCCCTCTGAAAGACCAAAGCGCATTTTACGCGGTGCGAGGTTGGCCACCATCACGGTGAGTTTGCCCTCGAGCTGTTCAGGGGCATAGGCTGATTTGATCCCAGCGAAGACATTGCGTGTGTTCTCTTCGCCAATGTCGAGGGTGAGTTGCAATAATTTATCGGCCCCTTCGACATGAGCGGCTTTAACGATTTTGGCGATACGTAGATCGACTTTCGCAAAATCATCAAACTGGATAGTGTTTGTCTCATCATTCACGGCAAGTCCCGCTCCTTTCTCAGGGGTAGTCGTCGTCTTTTTCTTCTCTGGCTTACTTTTTTGTTGCGCTTCACCATGGCGAGCGGGTGAGGGCTTGCTCTGCTGTAATGTGGCGGCACTTGCTTCCAGCATCGCATCGATCTGTGGCTGTTCAATCCGTTTCATCAGATGTTTGTATTTGTTAATGCCGTGATCGGTCAGTAGCCCGCTAACATCGCTCCACTGTAGCGGTTCTATATTCAGGAATGCCTCAACCTCAGCTGCCAGTCTTGGCAGTACCGGTTTGAGGTAGACTGTCAGTACTCTAAAGGCGTTGATGATTGCGGTGCACACTTCATGCAGCTGCTGCTCCTGGCCTTCTGCTTTGGCCATTACCCACGGGGCCTTGTCGCTGACATATTCGTTGGCCTGATCGGCAAGTGCCATGATTTCACGCATCGCTTCACTAAACTGGCGCGCTTCAAAACGTGCTGCGATCTGTTCTGCCTGGGCCTGAATGTCGGCAACCAGTTTGGCACCATCATCATCCAGGGTGGTGGCGAGCTGGCCATCAAAACGCTTGCTAATAAAGCCCGCCGAGCGTGAGGCGATGTTGATGTATTTGCCGACCAGATTGCTGTTAACGCGCGCGGTGAAGTCTTCGAGGTTCAGATCGATATCTTCAACTCGGTCGCTCAGTTTCGCGGCGAAGTAGTAGCGCAGGTACTCAGGATTCAGGTGGTCGAGATAGGTGCGCGCCATAATAAAGGTGCCGCGCGATTTCGACATCTTCTGTCCATCAACGGTCAGAAAGCCGTGCACACAGATCTTGGTCGGTGTGCGGTAACCGGCGTATTTTAGTGTGGCTGGCCAGAATAGTGCGTGGAAATAGAGGATGTCTTTACCGATGAAATGATAAAGCTCGGTGTCGCTTCCCGGCTGCCAGTAGCTGTCAAAATCGAGCCCCTCTTTTTCACAGAGATTTTTAAAGCTCGCCATGTAACCGACCGGCGCATCAAGCCAGACGTAAAGAAACTTGCCCGGCGCATCGGGGATCTCAAAGCCGAAGTAGGGTGCGTCGCGCGAGATATCCCAGTCGCGCAGCCCTGCTTCAAACCACTCGTTCATCTTGTTGGCGGCTTCAAGCTGTAGCGGTGCGGTCTCGCCCTCAGGGTTGAGCCACTCTTTCAGGAACGCCTCGCATTCGCCAAGTTGAAAAAAGTGGTGCTCTGATTTTTTGGTGACTGGCGTGGCACCCGACAGGGCTGAGTAAGGTTTGATCAGATCTGTTGGCGCATAGGTTGCGCCACATACCTCGCATGAATCACCATACTGGTCTTCGGCTTTGCATTTTGGGCAGCCGCCTTTGATGAAGCGATCCGACAGGAACATCTCTTTTTCTGGGTCATAAAGCTGCTCGATGGTGCGCTTGGTGATCAGTCCCGCCTTGTCGAGGCGTCGATAGATATCCTGCGATAGCTCACGGTTTTCATCCGAGTGGGTCGAGTGGTAGTTATCGAACTCGATCGAAAAATCGCTGAAATCCTGAAAATGTTCGCCGTGGACACGTTCGATCAGCGCCTCAGGGGTGATCCCTTCCTGTTCGGCGCGCAGCATCACCGGGGTGCCGTGGGTATCATCGGCACAGACGTAATGGCAGGTATGTGCGCGCATCTTCTGGAAACGTACCCAGATATCGGTCTGAATGTATTCGACCAGGTGGCCAATGTGAATCGAACCATTGGCGTACGGCAGGGCACTGGTGACCAGTATCTTGCGTGAGCTATTTGTTGTTGCGTCTGACGGCATGTCGCCCTGAAATCCTAATTTTGGTAACGTAATTCTTGTTACGATTTTTATTTTGTTATGCGGTTTGCGTACATTTTCTGGCACTAGCTTTGATCTACGCGGAATAACCCGCCATTATAGCCTAACTTGTTGGTCGATGGCACGTTGCGATGTTGATTGGCGATGCGTTGCTCTATTCCCTTATTGTTCTACAGGCTGATGGGCGCGCTAAATTGAGTTAGAATGCGCCTTTTGTTTTTAGCAGGTTTTCAAGGAGTGTGACACTAAGATGTCTGGAATTTCTCAATTACAGGTGGAAATGGCGGTTAAGGGGTACACATGCCCCTACTTGAACGATGATCTCGTGAGCGCCTCGGCGGTGAAGGATATCGCAATTGATGGCGCAAAAGTAACGCTGAAGGTGGAGCTCGGTTTTCCTGCGAGCGGCTATGTTGAAACATTGGCGCAGGCACTGCGTGACCAGATTGCCGGGGTTGAGGGCGTCTCTGACGTGGTGATCGAAATCGGCAGTAAGATTATCAGCCACACGGTGCAGCGTGGGATCAAGCCTCATGACAACATCAAAAATATTATTGCCGTTGCGTCGGGTAAGGGGGGCGTCGGGAAATCAACCACGTCCGTTAATCTTGCGCTAGCGTTGGCCGCTGAGGGTGCGCGTGTCGGTATTCTGGATGCGGACATCTATGGCCCAAGCCAGCCACGCATGCTGGGTGCGAAGGCCAAGCCGCAGACTGAAGATGGCAAAACGATGTTGCCGGTGATCTGTCATGAGATTCAGTCGATGTCGATCGGTTATATGATTGAAGAAGATAACCCGATGATCTGGCGTGGCCCGATGGTGACGCAGGCGCTGGAACAGCTCTTGAGAGATACCAAATGGGATAACCTTGATTACCTGGTGATCGATCTGCCACCGGGTACCGGTGATGTCCAGTTAACCCTTGCACAGAAGATTCCGGTCAGTGCCTCGGTGATCGTGACCACCCCGCAGGACATTGCATTGCTGGATGCGCGCAAGGCGCTGAAGATGTTTGAGAAGGTTGAAGTGCCGGTGCTGGGTGTGATCGAAAATATGAGCACCCACATCTGTTCTGAGTGTGGCCATGAAGAGCATATCTTCGGTGCCGGTGGTGGTGAGCAGATGGCGGCTGATTACGATGTGCGCCTGTTGGGTTCATTGCCGCTCGACATTACGATTCGCGAAGATGTCGATGTTGGCACGCCGACGGTAGTGGCTGATCCTGATGGTGCAATCGCGCAGAATTATCGTGAGATTGCGCGTCGCGTGGCGGCAGGATTATCGCAGCAGGGGAAAGACTACAGTACGGCATTCCCTAATATTGTGATACAAAACACCTAGAGACTAGCGGGTCAATTTCTGAAGCGTCATATATTTTAGACTAAAAAAGCAGAGACTAACGAGATGAGCATTAAATCCGATAAGTGGATTCGTCGTATGGCTGAAGGGCACGGCATGATTGA
>Ga0316204_10005525_pt1 | contig 20706 bp, 16 predicted proteins | sample 6monrhotite_MG_2_FD_205661 | JGI IMG/M metagenome (GOLD analysis project Ga0316204, IMG submission 205661) | Microbial mat bacterial communities from mineral coupon in-situ incubated in ocean water Damariscotta River, Maine, United States -... | ecosystem: Environmental > Aquatic > Marine >... | reverse complement strand
GGATTGACGCCGTAGCGGCAGAGGCGGATTTGACTGCTGTCAAATTCACAGAACGGTTCTACGAGGAAACACCCGCTGATGAACTCAATCCTCCCGAGTTGATTCATGGCGGCGATTTGATTGGGGCCGGATTGTCGCCGGGACCGGGATTTAAGGAGATTCTCGATTCAATCCGTGATCGTCAATTGGATGGCGAGATAGCCACCCGCGAAGCAGCGCTCGAGGTTGTCGATCAAATCGCGAGTGGCAAGATCATCGAAGAGAATTCGTAACTGGCCGCTGCCGGGCCAATCCTTGCGAAAGCGGACAAACGTCCCTAAAGTCTAAAACCAAACTCTCGCATCGAGCATTCCTAAAGTCTACTGCCTAAGGCCTATTTCCTCCCATGCCCGCTCCCATTCGTTTCGGCATCATTGGTGCCGGCGCCGTTTCCGACTACCACCATGTTCCTGGTATCAATATCGATCCCCGCGCAGAACTTGTGGCGATTTGCGACCCTAATGCTGAATTGATGCAGCAGCGTCAAACCGACTGGGGACCAACGCGGTGCACGACCGACTTCCAAGAATTGGCGGCTGATCCCGATGTCGATGCGGTGATCATTGCCACCCCCAACTTCACGCACAAGGAGATCGCACTGGCCTGTATCGCGGCAGGCAAACATGTGATGTGCGAAAAACCGTTGGGACTGAATTTTGCTGAATCGTTGGAAATGTATCAGGCCGCCCGCGATCAAGGGGTGCGGCATATGACCGCTTTTACGTATCGGTTTGCGCCGTCGATGCGGTATTTGAAGCATCTGGTTGCGACGGGCGCGCTGGGCGTGCCGCGGCATTTTCGTAGCCAACGTTTTTTGGATTTACCGGAAACCAGTTGGGGCTGGCGACAATCAAAAAAATTGGCCGGAGCGGGGGATCTGTTCGATATGACGATCCATCGTATCGACTTCGCACAGGACTTGATGGGGCCGATGACTGCGGTCTGCGGTGCTATTGCTCAATACGCGACGCGGGAAGTGACAGCCGATGGTCAGGTGTGTCCACCATCAGATGTCGACGATTGGTCGGCATTGATCGGGCAATTCTCTGGGGGCGCGGTCGGTGTGTTCGAGGGAAGCACGGTGATGAAGGGCTATCACTTTGGAGGCTTCGGGCGGGAATGGGCCGAGGTGAATGGCAGCGAAGGCTCGGCCGTGTATCAACTCACCGAGCCAAATACGATCTTGCTCGGCAAGGGGGGCGAGTCGCTCGAAAAGGTCGACGTGCCTGCGGAGTTTCTCAAGCCGGCTGGTAGTCCCCGTGATCCCAGTCAGGGCGTACCCGCCACCGTCTTTCGTTACGATCTAGTCTACGAACTTGTCTCGGCGATCATCGAACAGCGCGATGCCGTACCGGGATTCGATAATGGAGCCAGTGCACAGCGGATTGCAGATGCGGTGTTGGAATCGTACGACAACCGGAGTTGGGTGACATTGCCAAGCGGTTTGGAGACGTGAGCCGACAGTTTGTCTGGCTGGCGATGGTGATTGCCCCCATTAAGAAGCGCGGTTTACTTTTTCGGTTGTGCGCGCTTTTTCTTCTTTACGGCGATTTTTGGGGACTTCTTTTTGGGAGTGGTCTTTTTCTTTGCCACCTTTTTTGCACCAAAAATCTGGTCGAAATTGTTGGCAAATGCGTCCGTCGATCCGGTGTGTACTGTGTAGCCCGTCATGCTAGCTTCCTCAATTTCCATGTCCAATTCTCAGCGTATGGCCCGGTTGGGCCGGGCAATTTGGTCATGATAACGGCAGGGGACGTGGCATCAAGTGTCTCGCCGTTTGCAACCTGGAGTTCATTGCACGGGGCCGGCTCGGTCGTAACGGTTTTGACGTCTGTTCCGACTCTTTCCTGGCGTACAGTACCGTTGGCAATCGATTATTTGCGAAATCGCTAAAATCGGTGTGAATTGTTCGGGGTTTCTACGTTATGACCTATGAACCGGGATAGGACGAGCAAAGCGAACACTCTGTCTACGTTGAGTTGTTTACGGTCGGCAAGATTATCATAGGTTCGCCTGATTGTCGTCGATATCGCGGGAAGCCATCTTACTTCCGTTGTTTCGTTAGCGTTTAGCGAAGTCGTTGGGTGATAGTGCGGCAAACGCGGCCGCGTTGGGCAATGCTCGCAATTGCCTTATTCCCGGCTGCAATGTGTTGACGCAACGGTTGCAGTCTAAAATACCTGTATAACAGCCCGCGAATCCCGTTTTTCTGGGTTTGTCGAGGGATGAATCTGAAAAAATTCCCCAAGTTCATTGAACTTGTTGTTGATCGAGCCGGCGACGGCGCGATACAATTCCGTGTAAGTCTGGGGTAAATGGAGGGAATGGTTGAGTTCCTGCGATTTCTTTAGCAAAAATTCAGTACAGATTTCCGTGCCTTAGTTTCCGGCGAATTGCAAAATAGCCGTCGTTCCGTGAAAGGAAATGTTCCATGTTGCCGCGATTCCTTAGCAAGCCGTTTCGGGGACGAACCGCGTTATTGATGACTTGTTTGTCAATCGCCGGTGTCGTCACGCTCACAGGGGCGTCGAAATCCCGTGCCATTACCAAGTTGACCCTCGATCCAACTGCGGATGTCGTGCCGCTGTTTGATGGGATTGAACAGAAGTCTTTGGACGTTTCGTACATTGCCAAGGATTCCAAAGGCGGAAACCTGTTCATCACCAATACGAGCGACAAGCCATTGACGATTCAAATGCCGAAAGCATTTGCGGCAGTGCACGTGATGAAACAAATTGGCGGGGCCGGCGGAAATGTCGGTGGCGGCGGTGGCTTCGGCGGACAAGGCGGCGGTGGCGGCCAATCAGTTGGCGGCGGCGGCGGGTTCGGCGGTGGCGGTGGCGGATTTGGTGGTGGCGGTGGCGGTGGCGGATTGTTTTCCGTACCTGCTGAAAAAACCGCGAAAATCAAAATCAAAACGGTGTGCCTCGAACATGGCAAAGCCGAACCGCGTCCCAAAATGGAATACGAAATCAAACCGTTGGATGAATTCACCAGTAACGGCCCGCTGCAGGAATTGGTGGAAAGCTATGGTTCGAGCCGTGGCAACAGCGACTTCGCTGCCGTTCAAGCAGCCGCGTGGCATCTTGCTAACGACATGAGTTGGCGTGAATTGGCTCAGAAGAAATTCGACCGCATCGGCCGGCCGGACGAACCGTACTTCAGTGGTCGTCAACTCCAAGCAGCCCAAGGTTTGGTGACCGTTGCAGTGACCAAGTCCAAGGAACGTGAAGAAGAGAAGGCCAAAGAGGGCGGCGACAGCGTGCGAACCTACAACGAAGAAAAGTAGTTGCACGCGATTGGCACAGCACGGAACATGGGGAACTCGCCTCTTTTTACAGGGAGGGGAGTTCCTTTTTTTTGTCCATCGCATTTATTATCGCGCGCACCTTTCGGCGTCAAAACGACGAATGGCCGCTTCCGCTTCGGGGCGGATCACGATTGTCGGTCGCGCCGCACGTAGTTGCGACATTGCCTCATCTGTGGTGCGGGCCATCCCGGTGTACAGCATATAGGCTCCGACCACGGCGGCGCTGCGGGAATAGCCGATTTTGCAGTGCACGTAAACCACTCCGCGTTGCGCCTGGAATTCGATGAAACGGACGGCCGTATCGAGTTGTTCGGGCGTTGGAGCGGTCAAATCTAAGATCGGTAAGGCCAGGTAATCCAGCCGTTGAAATGCGGACACTTCGGAGAACGCAACGGTCAGGTCGACGACAGCGGTGACTCCCGCTCTGATGGCCTCGTCGGCCTCTTGATCCGTCAGACGTCGGCCGATCCAGAGATGTTTGGTCACGGCGTCCCAAGGGCGACATTCTCTGCGGTAATGGATCCAGGAGAGAAATTGTCCAGAGAGCACTGGCGCCAAGACGACCCGCGAGCTGTAAGGAAGGCTCCCATTGCGCTTGTCGAAAATCCCCGGTCCCAGGCCGAAATACGCAGCTGCAACCAATCCCGCTGAAACCGCAGGCCACAGTAGCCAAAGTCCCCACGATCCAACCGCGAGGCCAACGGCGGTCAATAAGATCGCCCCGCAGGCGTATCGCCGCCCGATAGCAGTGTTCTTCTCGACCGGCAGTCGCAATGGCGTGGTACGGACAAGGTAGAAGCAGGCCGCAGCTAGCACGAATCCGCCAGCGACATCGACGATATGATGTTGATAAGTCAACAACGTCGATAGGCCGATCAAGCTAAACCAGAAGTTCGACGCCCAACGGACCGCCCCCCCGGTATGGCGAGCATAATGTACGGCGAGAATCGTCCGCAGTGCGATGTGCAGCGACGGGCAGAGGTTGTAGGGTAGGTCGAATTGGCGAAATTGGTTGAACAACTCCCCCATCATCCCCGATACCAGCGGACGCTCGACGGCCAATTGCAGCGGAAACAGAAGGAAGCAACCGCCGGCCAAAAATATCGCCAACAAAATCCGCCGTGACAAAATTTGCAGTTCCGTGCGATCGCGACATAGAAACGGAGCGGCGACGAAAAACAGGTCGATCGACATATAAGGAATGATCATCACCGGCACGAACGGAATGACTTGTTCCCAATCGTAGTACCACGTTCCCACGTCGCTGCGGAGCGATGAGATGTAGTTTGTTGTCGAGTAAACCAGCATGAACACCAGCGACAACCCTGCAGAGGTGAGCGCCGCCTGTTTCCATGTAGGGGCATCGCATCGTTGATGCTTGGGGGATTGGTTACTCATGATTGCCTTGATGGAATTTGGTGTGTCAAGGTTTGTGTATGCTGCGCCGCAGATTGGAAATGCTATAGTGAGCGACTGGGCTGCCCGCCCATCGTTAGGACGATATGAATTGACAAATATCATGGGAAAACTATGCCGAGCATCTACGATTTGAAGCCGCGGTTCCAAGCGATGTTGCGACCGATCACACGCGGATTGGCGGGGGCGGGCGTGACGGCCAATCAGGTGACCATCGCGGCGGCCGTGTTGTCGATTGCGGTTGGGGCTTGTATTACGCTTCACCCAGAACGACGGTGGCCGCTGCTGCTGGTGCCGCCGTTTTTATTCGTGCGGATGGCGCTCAATGCGGTTGACGGCATGTTGGCTCGCGAGCATGGCATGAAATCGCCACTGGGGGCAGTCCTGAATGAATTGGGGGACGTGATTGCCGATGCTGCGCTCTATTTGCCGTTCGCGCTGGTGCCGGGCGTTCGCCCGGTGTTGGTGGTGATGGTGGTCATTGCGGGCATTATCAGCGAAATGACCGGTGTGGTTGCGGTGCAAATTGGTAGTGAGCGGCGCTATGACGGTCCCTTGGGAAAGAGCGATCGTGCGTTTTTGTTTGGCTTCATCGGCTTGTTGCTCGGCTGTGGGGTACAGGCTGGGCGGTGGTTGGACGGCTTACTTGTCGCCGCGATTGTTCTGCTCCTATTGACGATCGTGAACCGCGCCCGCCGTGGTTTAGCGGAAGTACGAGCGGCATCGTCTAAAAATGGGGCGAATTCTCCAGATTCCGCGTGATATACGGCTACCTGTCTGCGCCCCTCTATTAACAGACAACTTGACCAAGTTATGAGGGGACAACAACGATGGCGACTCTGCTTGCGGAAATCGAAAACGCATCTACGCAACTCCCGGCAACTCGGGTTCCGTCGGAACAACGTTTTACGACGAGCGACGGCGTCGAGTTGTTTTATCGGGCATGGGCTCCACAGGGGAGCTCCTCAAAAGCGGTGTTGCTGTTTCATCGGGGGCATGAGCATTCGGGCCGTTGGCAGGATGTGGTGGACGGCATGGGGATGGAGGATACCTGGTTTTTTGCCTGGGATGCGCGCGGACATGGGCGTTCGCCCGGTGAGCGGGGTTATGCCGAGAGCTTCGGACGCATGGTTCGTGATGCCGATGAATTTGTCCGGCATCTCTCGGCAACTCATGGAATTGCTGTCGCCGACATGGCCGTTGTCGCACAAAGCGTGGGCGCCGTGTTGGCCGCCGCTTGGGTACACGATTACGCGCCACCGATTCGGGCGATGGTTTTGGCCACCCCGGCACTGCGGATCAAACTTTACGTCCCCGGCGCCATCACCGGGTTGCGGTTGTTGCAGAAGTTGAAGCCCAAGTCGTTCCTTCGTAGTTACGTTAAACCGCGAATGCTGACGCACGATCAAGAGCAAGCACAATTGTATGCCGACGATGAATTGATCACGCCGCAGATTGCCACGAATGTTCTGCTGGATGTACATGATACGTCAACGCGGTTGATCGAAGACGCCGGCGCAATTATGGCGCCGACGTTGTTACTTTCGTCCGGTGCCGACTATGTCGTGGAATCCAAACCGCAACAACGGTTTTTTGATAGGCTCGGGTCCGCAGTCAAAGAGATGGAGGTGTATCCGTCGTTTTACCACTCCACGTTTTGGGAAAAGGAGCGCGACCTGCCGATTGCGCGGACGAGGGAATTTATTGAGCGTCAATTCGAAGACCCGGTACCGGTAGCGTCTTTAATGGAGGCGGACAAGTCGGGGTATTCGAAGTCGATCTGCGACGATTTGGAGCGACCGCTTTCGATGCTCTCTGCAAAACGGTGGGCGTATGCTCTCCAGAAATTGGGCATGAATACCGGGGGACGATTGAGTCGCGGTGTGCGTATTGGTTGGCGGACTGGATTTGATTCTGGAGAATCGTTGGACCATGTTTATCGCAATCGGGCAGAGGGGACGACGTTCATTGGGCAGATGATTGACTGGGCCTATCTGGATTCACCTGGTTGGCGGGGAATTCGGCAGCGCAAGGTACATATGCTTGAGCTGTTGGATCGCGCAATCGCGCGAACGGCACTACGCGGTGAAGCGGTGCAGTTGCTCGATATCGCCGCTGGACCAGGACGGTATGTCTTGGAGGCGATCCAGCGGCACACGGACGTCGAAATGTCAGCCGTATTGTGCGATCGCGACACCGGCGGTTTGGATTGGGGACGTGCGTTGGCGAAATCGATGGGCATCACGTCGGTCGACTATCGCCAAAGCGACGCGTTCGATGCGGACGCGATCGCTGCACAAACGCCGCGGCCGAATATCGCTGTGGTCAGTGGGTTGTACGAACTGTTTCCCAGCAACGGCCCAATTCGCGAGTCACTCCGTGGACTGGCAGCGGCGATTCCCGCAGGCGGATTGTTGCTGTACACCAATCAGCCGTGGCATCCCCAGCAGGAAATGATCGCCCGCGTATTACCCAACCGCGACGGCGACCCGTGGGTAATGCGCTGTCGCACGCAGGTGGAGATGGATCAGTTGGTGGCGGCGGCGGGATTTCGTAAGTTGGAGACGCTGGTGGATGACGAGGGTATTTTTAGTGTGTCGATGGCGGTGCGGGAGGCGTGATTGATGCGGCGTTCAAAGGAAATCGTTACCATGCAAGCCACGAAAATACTCGCACGTACGTGCCGCACATCTTGTGGCGGCGGAATGGTAAAGGATTTTCAGGATGCACCTGTTCGATCATCTTACGCCCGAAGTTCGTGTTGCGCTCGGCGGGATTTTGGGGATCTTGGTCGTCTCTTCGGTGTTGGTCTTTGCCGTTTGCAAATTCCGACCGCAACGCGATCACAGCGAATTGGTCAAGCGGACGCGGACGTGGTGGATCATTGCGGGACTGTTTGGCATTTCGTTGGCGCTGCCCGAATGGGGGTTTCTGTGCTTCCTGGGCTTTGTCAGTTTTCTGGCTCTCAAGGAATATCTGTCGCTGATTCCGACCCGCCGCGCCGATCGCCGCGTGCTGTTTTGGGCCTATTTGAGCATTCCGCTGCAGTTCTATTGGGTACACCTGTCGTGGTACGGGATGTTCATTATCTTCATTCCGGTGTACATGTTTTTATTGATCCCCACCCGCATGGTCTTCACCGGCCGCACCGAAGGATTTTTGCGGTCGGCGGGAGTCGTGCACTGGGGGCTGATGACAACCGTGTTCAGCCTGTCGCACGCCGCCTATTTGTTGGTGCTCAAACCGGTCGAATCGGGGCGCATTACAGCGGCATGGCCGACAGTGGAATCGGCGCTGCAACCGGGACCGGGGTTATTGATCTTTCTGGTGGTGCTGACGCAATTGGGCGATGTTGCTCAGTTCGTCTGGGGCAAGTCGCTGGGCCGGCACAAGATCGCCCCCAATGTCAGTCCGGGCAAAACGGTCGAGGGGTTTTTGGGAGGCGTGGCGACGACGGTCGTGTTGGCTTGGCTGATCGGTCCGCGGTTGACGTTGATGGACGCGAAGTGGTCGTTGCTGGCTGGATTGCTGATCGGCGTTGCTGGGTTTCTAGGAGACCTATCCATCTCGGCGATCAAACGCGATTTGGGCGTGAAGGACTCCGGCAGCATTCTTCCAGGCCACGGCGGCATTCTGGATCGGGCGGACAGTTTAACTTATACCGCTCCCCTGTTTTTTCACTATGTGTATCATCTTTATTTTTGAAGAAGACATAATCACCACGGAGGCACGGAGACAAAAATAGGCCTTAGACCGTAGGCCTAAGGGAAAAGATGTGATCGTCCAACCCTACAGTCTAAAGCCTATAGTCTAACTTCCTCCGTTGTGAACTTTACAGCAGCGAAAGCATATGAATCATTTCTTGCGAGCGTTGTTTTTCTTGATCGTGGTGCGGCCGATCATGCTGATTATTTTGGGCATGAACGTGCGGCATGCGGAGCGGTTGCCGCGGTCGGGGCCGGCGGTGATTGTGGCGAATCACAATAGCCATCTCGACGCGTTGGCGTTGATGACGTTGTATAGCACGCGGGAGTTGCGGCATGTGCAGCCGGTGGCGGCGGCGGATTACTTTTTCCGTAATCGTTGGTTGAAATGGTTCGCGACCCAGATCATCGGCATCATTCCGCTACAGAGGCAAGTGAAAAATGCGCGCCGCGATCCGTTGGCGCCGATTAACGATGCGATTGAGAAGAATCAAATTGTGATTCTGTTCCCCGAAGGAACCCGCGGCGAACCGGAGCAGATCGAAACCTTCAAAACAGGCGTCGCCCACATTTCGAAAAGGCATCCGGATGTGGATGTGGTGCCGATTTTCATGCACGGTTTCGGCAAGGCCCTGCCTCGCGGCGAAGCGCTGCTTGTACCGTTTTTCTGCGATGTGTTCGTGGGGGAATCGTTTCGCTGGACGGGCGAACGCGGTTCCTTCATGGACGAAATGACAGGCCGCATCGAAGCCCTCGCCGGCGAAATGCCTGCACAGACTTGGTAGCGTTTTTTGAATTTGGTCCAATTGATTTGCGAACTATCTCTCGCGAACCGATACGGCTCAGCAGGAGCTTTGCCCTCCCGTGAACGCGGTGTGTACATTGCACAGCGACCAACGGGAGCGGCATCTCGTAATTCGAGCGGAAGCTCGCACCAAGCGGCTGTGCCGCTACGAGGGTTTTGGCAAGTCGATTAGGTAGACGTTGCCGTCTTCGGCGGCGATGGCGATTTGTTGGCCGTTGGGGGACCAGGCGGCGCCGTAGGTGGTGCGGCCGGGGAGATCGGTTTGAGAGTGCAGTTTTCCGTCGGCCGTATTCCAAATTGCGAGGTTGGCGGCGTAGGTAACGGCGATGAGTTGGCTGCCTTCGGTGTTGTATTGTACGCGATAGATGTCGCCCCGCGCGCCGCTGAAGGCTATGGTCGGTTCGCCCGAATCGACCTTCCAGGTGCGCACGACCTCATCCAACCCGGCGGCAGCGATGGTTTTTCCGCCGGGATGAAACGCGACTGTGTAAACCGCATCCTCGGCGCCGGGGAATTGCCGCAGTTCCTTGCCATCGGCCACATTGTAGAGGCGGACTGTTTTATCGCCGCCGCCGGTGAGCAGCGTTTGGCCGTCTGGGCTAAATGCGACGCTATAGACCGGGCCTCCTTGTTCGGGCAACGTGCGGATTTCCTTGAGCGTGGCGATGTCCCATAGACGTATGGTCTTATCGGCCGATGCGGAAGCGAGCGTTTTGCCGTCGGGACTGAAGGCGACGCTGTAGACTTGCGAAGTGTGCCCTTTCAGTTCGCCGGTCGGCTTCAGTGGTGCATTGGGATCTTCGGGCGGGGCTTCGGGGAACGCCCACAGTTTGATCGTTTTGTCCTGCGAGCCGGAGGCGAGTGTTTTGTCGTCGGGCGCTATGGCGACGGCTAACACCAAATCGGTATGCCCGCCAAACGTGGCTAGCGGTTTTAGCGTGGCTATATCCCAGAGCCGGAGCGTATTGTCAAAACTGCCGCTGACGAGTTGCGGATTGGTTTTGAGATATTCGACGGCATACACCGGAGCGGTATGGCCGGTGAGTTTTTTGGTGGCGGGGGGATCGGGCATGGTGGGTATGAACTCTTGCGCTTGGAAAGAGGGGTGAAACTGGGTGATCTACCTTAAATGTCGCGGTGTAGGGGTGGTCTGTCAACTCTTCGCGGACATCATCTCGAAAGGAGGAGGCAGCATTTGCATGGCATTCCTGAACGCTCCAGGCATCTCAAAACCGTAGTGAGTCGTTGCCTCCTCAGTAAATCCGTCTGGACAGTATTCCCGGTTTTCAGTATCAACCCCCGGCTCTCTTTTTCGCCAACTTTAATCAAATCTTTAAATTTTCTAGGAATCGGAAAAATTGTTCCGATTCGACTTTCTCGGGAGGCATGGATGCCAACTGCGGCGTCTCACCGTTTGGAATATTTGTGGGCCAAATATCGGGAACTCATCTTTCCGCTGGTCATCTTCGCCTCGATCCTTGTGTTCGTGGTGCCGTTGCCGGCGTGGACGATGGACCTGTTGCTGTCCTGCAACTTGACCGTCGCTGCTGTGGTCTTGCTGACGACGATTTATGCCCGCAAACCGCTCGATTTCAGTGTCTTTCCGGCGTTGCTATTGGGTACGACGTTGGCGCGGTTGGTGCTCAATGTGGCTTCGACGCGGTTGATTTTGACGCGTGGTGCGACTGATGGTGAATTGGCCGCCGGAGAGGTGATTGCCTCATTTCAACAGTTTGTCGCCGGTGATAGTGTGGCGGTGGGGCTGGTTATCTTCATTATTATCGTCGTGATTCAGTTCTTGGTGATCACCAAGGGGGCGACGCGGATCAGCGAAGTAGCGGCCCGGTTTGCATTGGATGGGATGCCGGGCAAACAGATGGCCATCGATGCCGATTTGAACGCCGGGATTATTAGCGCCGAGCAGGCGAAAATGCGGCGTGAAGAGATTTCGCAGCAGGCGGATTTCTACGGGGCGATGGATGGTGCCAGTAAGTTCGTCCGCGGTGACGCGATCGCCGGGATTGTGATCACACTGATCAACATGGTCGGCGGGATTTATATAGGCATGGCGGAAAACGGTATGTTGTTTTCCGAAGCGATCAGTACGTTTACAAAATTGACGATTGGCGACGGGCTGGTCAGCCAGGTGCCGGCGTTCTTGATCTCGTTGGCGGCTGGCCTGTTGATTACGCGGTCGTCGAGCGACAGCGACCTCTCCGGCGACATGGTGGGGCAGATCTTTAGTTCGCCTCAGGCGATGTGGATCGCAGCTGCGTTTTTGGTAGCGTTGTCGTTTACCGGTTTGCCGGGGCCTCCGTTGTTCATCTTGGGGGCTGCGTGTGCCGGCGTCGGGTATTCGCTCACCACGAGTCGCAAACATAAGGCGGTGGCCCAGGTTGCCGCAGATGCAGAGAAAGAGGAGAAGGCACGGCCGGAACCGAAACCAGAGGATAATTTGTTGGTCGATCCGATGGAGTTGGAGTTGGGCTTTGGTTTGATCCGTTTGGCAGACGTGAATTCGGGCGGCGATTTGCTGGACCGGGTGACACGGGTGCGGCACAAGGTGGCGCAGGAATTGGGGATCATTCTGCCGAAGGTGCGGATTCGTGACAATATCCGCCTCGAGCAGCGGCAGTATCAAGTCAAGATCAACGATGTGGCGGTCGCCTGGGGTGATGCCTATCCGGATGGGTTGTTGGCGATTGATACAGGTGCGACAAACGGCACGGTTCCCGGTGTGGAGACCGTCGAGCCGGCGTTCGGTCGTCCGGCGGTCTGGATTGAAAGCGGGCAGCGCGAGCGGGCGGAGTTGATGGGTTACAGCGTAATCGAGCCGGCAGCGGTGATCGTGACGCATTTGACCGAGGTTGTCCGTAAGCACAGCGACGAATTGTTGTCGCGGCAACAGGTGCATCAGCTGATTGACAATTTGAAAGAGCATTCGCCGAAGGTAGTCGAGGAGTTGATTCCGGACTTGATGAAGACGTCACAGGTGCATCAGGTGCTGACGAATCTATTACGTGAGCAGGTACCGATTCGCAATTTGGAGGCGATCTTGGAGTCGTTGACGGATTGGGCGGATCGGACCAAGGATACGGGCATTCTGACAGAGTATGTGCGGCACGGGTTGTCGCGACAGATTTGCCAGCAGTTACGCGACAAAAACCGTGTGTTGCGAGTCATTACGATGGATCCGGCGATCGAGGATCTTGTTGCAGCGGGAATCGAACATGGTGAGCGCGGCACTGTGGTGAAGCTTTCGCCACAGGTGTCCGAAGCGGTCACGCGTGGAGTTGCTGAGGAGTTGCAGCGTCTGACGGCTGCAGGTCATCAACCGGTGATTGTGGTTAGTCCGCAGATTCGAGCGACACTCAAGCAGATCACGTCCGCAGTGTTGCCGTCGTTAGCGGTTTTGAGTTTGAACGAAATTACGCGAGATACACAGGTGGAGGCGATCGGTCAGGTTGGCGTGGAAACTGTTGCGGGCGCCGGCGCAGTGTCGGCCGGCTAGCCGCAGCCCCGTTGGGGGTGTCCCGGAGTTCAGCGGATCGAAGTGAGAATTGGAAGGAATCTTGACAATGGCGGATGTGCGGACTTATCGAGCGGAAACGATGCAGCAGGCATTGGATGTCGTGCGGCGCGAATTGGGGCCTGATGCAGTAATTTTGCATACGCGCGAGATACCGCAACCGCGGTTTCTTAAGTGGCGGCGTACCCGTCAGCGCGTGGAGGTCACTGCTGGGACCGGCGTGAATGTGCGGACACCTGCTGCACGCGCTGTTCAGCCTGCCGCAGTCGCCTCGCCGCCGAAGGCCCCTATCGATGATGGCGGTGTGTCGCTGGAGATCGACTTGCCGCGTTCGTCGACTCCGGAGATGTTTGCACCAGCACCGGAATTGCTCTCGCCGCCGTCTCCGATGCGTGAGCGGGTGGCGGATATGGGGTTGCCGTCTGTTGTGTCACAGCCATCGGGTGCGACATCTGCGGGATCATCGCCGATTTCGAGTCAGTTGCGGTCGATCGAGCAAATGGTCAAGTCGTTGAGTCAAACTGCGGCAGCGCGGCGTAGTGACGAAGTTCCGAGTGATTTGTTTCATCTCTACGCAGAGTTGATTGACAGTGAGGTCGAGGACACGCTGGCTCAGGAAATGGTTTGTCGCCTGAAGGCGGAATGCGCTGACGAGGAGTTGCAGGACGTGCAACTCGCCAAGGCGCGATTGTCGGAGATGGTCCAAAACGAGGTTCGGTGCAGCGGTCCGATTCGCGTTACGCCGGGGCAGCGAAGGACGGTTGCATTGGTTGGTCCCACCGGGGTCGGCAAGACGACCACCATTGCTAAGTTGGCGGCGAATTTCCGATTGCGCGACGGGATTCGCATGGGTTTGGTGACTGTAGATACCTATCGGATTGCCGCTGTGGAACAACTGCGGACCTATGCCGAGATTATTGATTTGCCGATGAAGGTTGTCACTAGTCCCTTGGAGATGCGACGGGCGATGGATGAATTGTCCGGGTTGGATCTCGTACTGATTGACACGGCTGGCCGCAGTCCGCGCGACGAACCTAAGATTCAAGAGCTGCAGAATTTCTTGTTAGAAGCCAATGTTGATGAAGTGCATTTGGTGATGAGTTTGGTCGCAAGTGTTCGCAGTTTGGAGACGACCGCACGGCAGTTTTCGGTGGCGGGAACGACATCGGTGATTCTCACAAAACTCGATGAAGCAGCCGGTATGGGGGCTTTGTTGTCCGCAGCACGGAAAATTGAGACACCGATCAGCTATTTGACCACTGGCCAGGATGTCCCGGATGATATTGAAACGGCGGAGGCGGCGCGGATGGCGCGGCTGGTGCTTGGGAGTGAGTCGCTGTTTGATAATTGAGCGTTAGCCGGTTGCGGTGCAACACTGTTAGTCGAATTTCTGTCTCCCCGTTTCTGTCGCTCGTATGAATGTCTGTCACCAAGTCGAGGTGTGAATTAAATCCTATGAACGACCAAGCACGCGTGTTAAGAGGACTGGTCGACCAACAGGAGACCGATGCTATCGTGGTCCCGCATGGCAGGTCGTTGCGCGCACGGACGATTGCCATCACCAGCGGTAAGGGGGGGGTGGGTAAAAGTAACCTCGCATTGAATACGGCAATTGCGTTGCGGCAATCGGGCGCCGAGGTTTGTGTGTTGGATGCGAATCTTGGTTTGGGAAACATCGACGTCTTGTGTCACGAGAACAGCTATTGGAATCTTTCACACATGGTGAGCGGAGTCAGAACGTTGGCGGAGATCTGTAGGACCGGGCCTGCCGGTGTGCGGATCATCCCGGGAGCCGGTGGACTGGTGGACGTGGCCGACTGTCCGGAGCGGGTGCAAAAAAAGATGATGGGGCAGCTTGTGGAACTTGAGCAGTCCCACGACTTTTTGATCATCGACACAGGATCGGGAATCGATCGCCGCGTGCGGCAGTTTTTGGAGTCCGCAGATGTCGTGCTCGTTGTGACGACGCCCGAGCCAACCTCGATTGCGGACTCGTACGCAGCGGTCAAGGCGCTCGCGTCGTCGCCGGAAATACCCGTATTGGAGGCGGTAGTTAATCAGGCACACGGTCGCGAGGAAGCTACGCAAATTCTAGAACGAATCAGCGAGACCGCGCGGCTATTTCTGCAAACAGAAGTCGGGTCCGGGGGTTTCATTCCCTACGACGCGGCCGTCCCTGAAGCGGTCATTCGTCAAACCCCATTTTTGTTGCATGCACCCCGTTGTCCTGCCAGTCGCGCCATCGAACAATTGGCCCGTCGAATCAAGAACATCTCACGAGTCAAGCAGTCCCGCGGCGATTTCTTTTCGCGAATCTGGCCGAGTCGTCCGCGCGAGGTCGCACAAGCATCTTGAATCGGCATTGTTGTTAGGTTGGCTAGACTACACGTTCTTTAGTGAGTTTGCGGCGCATGCGGATCAGTAAAGTTTTGCTAGAGTTTTCGGGCCATTGTGCCGATATCCTCAACGGGGAAATCTTGTGCGCGGACACGGATTCGCGACATATCGATTTCCCACGTAGTGGATATCGGAAATTGACGCGTGGCCAAACAGTTTGCAATTCGGTTGTCATTAATCATCTTCGCGGTCTCGGTGATCGAGTCGGCCGTGACAGGCGAAGCATTTCATTCCGGGTTGATCGCGGCGGGGACAAAAGCTGTCTGCTTCTTCGTCATCGGTTTTTTTGTCGGCGAGATTGCTCGTCGGGTCGTCGAGGAAAATGCAGTTGCGGAGTTCGCCGATACAACAGCGCCATCAACCGTACAGGAGTCGTAGAACTTGACTTCAGTCGGCATGACAAAACTGAATGGACGCCGCGTAATTTTTGTATGGGGAGATAGCATCTTGTTATCAACATAACTGAGCGGTGACCACAACACCGATTCACCGACACTAATTTCTAATCGCCGATATCACGTCTGTTGAACGTAACGCACCAAGGAGGGTTGCATGGCAACAAAAATTGATCCGCTAGTTTTGGAAACCTGGCAAGAATACAAAAAAGACCAGACCAATAAATTGCTGCGGAATAAGCTGATGGAACGGTATTTACCGTTGGTGCGCTACAATGCTGAACGCGTCTGGGCCAAATTGCCCGAAGGTGTCGATCTGCACGATCTGATTTCCGCCGGCGTCTTTGGATTGATGGATGCCATCGATGCCTTTGATCTTGAACGCGGCGTGAAGTTCGAGACCTATTGCGTGCCGCGGATTCGAGGAGCGATGCTCGATGAATTGCGGACGATGGATTGGGTCCCGCGTTTAGTACGCAGCAAAGCCAGTAAATTGGAAAATGCGCGGAAAAAGGCGGAAGCCGAAGTTGGACGGCCTCCCACGGACGGTGAAATTGCCGCCAAAATGGAACTCTCCCCCGAAGAGTTCAACAAGCACAAAAACGAAGCCAACGCCGTTAATTTGGTGAGCTTGAATAAGAAGTGGTACGAGACGGACAGCTACAAAGACGTTCGCGAAATCGATGTGTTGGAAGATGGCAAGGGAGAGGATCCCACCGAATCGATCCAGCGCCGCGATCTGATGAAGTTGGTCACCAAAGGCCTCAACCGCAACGAACGGCTGATCATCATCCTCTATTATTATGAGGAACTGACGATGAAGGAGATCGGCAACACGCTCGGGCTGTCCGAAAGCCGTGTGAGCCAAATGCACTCCAGCATTGTGAACCGCCTCAAAGATCAACTCCGCCGCCGCCGCCCGGAATTCGCCCAATAGACTGGGGCTGCCAACGGAACACGTAATATTCTCAAAAAATCCCGCCGCAAATTACGGCGGGATTTTTTGTGCGCTGATCGTTGGTCATTTGAACTCCTGCACACAGAGCGCCCCAATAGTCGTAGTAGTGTGTCAAAGACGCTGGGTTGTGCTGATATTGTGGGGCGACCCTATTTTGGTCATGACCCAACCAGCCGTGCGCGCGGCGAGGCGGGCGCGGTCATTTTGCCGATTATCTCAAAATCTGTTCTCGTTTTTCGGACCAGCCGTCGATATTTCGAGATACAGGGGAAGGCAAAAAAATATGGGTCAATCATGAATCGTGAACTCAAAGTGCCTGCGGCATTAGCCATAATGCTCGTGGGGTTCGGGGCCATGGTCCTTTGGTGCGGCAAACCAATGGAGGATGCGGGCGCTCAAACTGCGCACGAGGACTTCTCAGACATCGATGCGGAAATCCAGGACCGGCCGCACACGCCGCATCTTACGGGCCTCGAAAGTCCTTCCGATGAGCCGGCTGCTCCTGCTGCGGATGAAACCGCCTCAGAGGATGAGGGGTGGTTGAGCTGGTTGAATGGGACCGATTCGGCAGATGCAAACTTGGTCTCCGACAACAAGCAGACCTCTAATGATGCTGCAGGCGAATCGAAACAACATTCGCCTCTGGATCAGAAATTCATCACCTCGCGACCGGTTGAAAGTGGCAATGCACTTGGCCGCGTGGCTGAGAATGCCGTTGACGACGCTAAATTGTGGCAATCGAATCACGGCGAGGGTGATCTGTCGCAAGAAACGATCGGGAGCGGTACAGACATTCCAGCGCCCATTCAACCGAAACCGCTATCGGTGGTCACTACAGACCGGCAACCGCGGCATAATGAGGGTTGGGACGTGGTGGCACCGTCGGTCGCTGAGGAACTGAAGCAGCACCCGATTCGACCGCAAGTGACGCAGCAGCGGACCTACATCATTCAGCCGGGCGATACGTTATCGCGCATTGCCGCCAAGTTTATGAAAGGCAGTCATCGCGCGGCCGAGATCTACGAAGCGAATCGCGACGTCCTTGCCAATCCGAATCAACTTCGCGTGGGAACTAAGATCGTTATCCCCAATCGCCAAGTAGCGCCGGCGGATCCGGTCGTGAAACCAAACGGACCTGTGGCCGAAAATCCGTCAGCCAGCCGTCGCGAACACTCTAGCAGTCGGGATTCGCTGTTTGTTCCCGTCAGCAGTCGTCCGCTGGGAAACTCGGTCCGTGATTCGAGCGGAAATTCGGCGGCAACATCGACTCCGAAAGCTGCGCCGCAGGAATATACTGTGCGGCGCGGTGATTCGCTGGAACGTATCGCGGTGAAATTCTATGGTTCGCGACGCAAGGCTCTGGATATCTTTCGCGCAAACGCTGAGCACCTGTCCAGCCCCAATGCAATCCGCGAAGGAATGACCTTAACACTGCCCTAAGCGGCGGCACAGCCGTTTGGTGCGAGCTTCCGCTCGAGGTGCGAGATGCCGCTCCCGTTGGTCGCTATGCAATATGTGCATTGCGCGCGGGAGCCTCGCCCGCTCTCAACCCTGTCCTAAGCGCGCAGCGACCAACGGGAGCGGCCTAATTCAATCCGAGCGGAAGCTCGAACAAAGCGGCTGAGCCGCATAGGTTATCTTAGAACGGTTGTGGGAAAAGCCGGGTTGTCTTGTTTTTAGGTTGTGGGTTACACTCCGCCCCCTCTCATCTACGACGGGCGGTGTCGCCTTCATTCCTGGCTAGAATTCCCGATGATCCGAACGCGGCTAGCTGATCTCAAACATCTCATCTACGCGGTGTTAGCGTTACTGATTGTCGTAGCGCTGGGCGAGGTCGGACTGCGCATTTACGATTCCTACACGGGTCAGATTACGCGGAGCGAAATTTACGATCAGGGGATCGTGCATCGGTCCTGGACGACTCATCACGCTCTCAAGCCGTCCGAGATCCAGCAATCGCCAACTGTCGGCGACAATCCGGGAGTCACGGTCCGCATTAACAGTTTGGGGCTGCGGGGAGATGAAATCGTCGTGCCCAAACCTCCCGGCGTGTATCGGATCGTTTGTTTAGGTGACGAACGGACGTTGGCCACTGAGGTTCCGGAGGAAGAGACGTTTGCCAGACAGTTGGAAGCATTACTACAAAACTACACACAGCAGCGCGTGGAGGTCGTTAACGCCGGTGTGCCGGGTTATTGCCCGCTGCTGTCGTACTTGCAGGTCAAGCATCAATTGGCCGCATTGCAAGCCGATGTGTTCGTCGTGAACTTTGATATGTCCGACGTCGCTGACGATTACCACTACCGGCGTCTGACGTCTATGTCGCGGGACGGGGTTCCGCTGAATTGTACGCATCCTAAATTGTTGCCGGCTCCGGATACCGGGGCCTCTCCCGATTGCGAATTATTATTGCTGTTGCAATGGGGCAAACGGACGGCTTCGGAATTGGTGGCGGACAACATCGGCGATGGCGAGGCTGACAACATTTCGGAGCCCACCGGCCGCTACGCATGGCTGAAGGATGATCCGCCAGATTGGTCGCCCTACATTGAGCAATCATTGGAACCGCTGCAGCAAGTCAAGAATCTGGCGCGTGGATTATACGCCGAAGTTATGGTGGCCGCCGGCCCCGTGCCTTGGCAAATATGCCCAACCGCGAGTAGTGGAGAGGGCCTGCGCGAAGAGATCGGTGTTCCCGCTGGTACGTTGTGCGCGAGCCGCCGACCATTTCAGGTTTTGGCCGAATTTTGCCAGGCGCATAACATCACGATGTGCGATACGTCACCGGCGTTTCAAGCTTCGGAAGTTCCCGCTACGCTTTTCCAAGAAGAGACGTTGGGGTATTCGCGCGAGGGCCATCGCCTTTATGCCCGGGAATTGGCGAAACGTATCTTGCGCAATTCCGCCGGTATCTGGGAACGTCCCACATCGAGCGGTGAATCGCAACCGGCACCTCAAGCCACGACGCATCGCGACCCACACTCCACGCCGCAATGATGCCTGAAGATCTCCCGACCACAGCCTCCCCGTTGGAGCGGGGAGGCCGTTGGACATGGAAGCTATTTTGCATCTGACAACCGCGACACGAAGGCCGGGTTTTTCATTTTCTTGCGTTTTGTCAATCCTTCGCAATTGATGCGGCACATGAGTGTGGGTTGCAGCCAGTTGGCTGCAACTTTGGCTTTTACAAACGGCCGGTCGCGGCCGAGTGTCGCCATGCGATCCGCAAGGATCTCGCGGTCTTCTTTGGGGATGCCTGTAAAGACGGTGCCGACGTATTTCAATTTGCCCTTCACCAATGTGGCCAGCACCAGACCGGTGAACTCTTTCGGCGAATCGCCAATGTACCCGATGATCAGGCAGTCCATATTCTCGGTTTCAACGATGACCTCTTCTTGGTCTTCCTCGTCGCCGACAAAGTCATTGATGGCTTCTTCCAGGGACTCATCGCCTTCGCCCTCGCGTGCCTGTCGCACAATTTCGTGGACCATGTTGGGTTGGGCTTGTTCTTCGAAACCCCAGTCTTCGAACATCGCGTTGTAGTTGATCCCACCGATGACGGCGACGGCCAAAAATGCTGCCGTAGCGCCCCAGACGGCCATGGCCAATCGCGGGGCGCTTTTTGGCAAGATTCGGTTCGACGGACCCCAGATTGCGAGCGGTTGAAAGAAGATGTCAGCGGGTCCGTAGTCAGACGACTTCATCACTGCATACATATAGGCCCAGGCTTGCCCAACCATGAGTGAGCAGACTCCAACAAATAGCTGTGTCAATGCCCAGTACCCACGTTCGCCGCTTACGGTATCGGTCGTGATACGCGCAAAGATGCTGAGAACAATTAAGGCGACTTCGCCGGAGCCCACCACCCAACCCCAGACGGGAATGACTTCGTACCATTCCAGCGGCTGCTCTTGTTCCACATCGTCATCGACAGGATCGACCTCGACGCAGGTATTCAGGGCGGGATACCAGCCGCACCGCGGACAGTACGACGATTGACCCCAGTCGGCCGTGGATTCGCAATTCGCACAACCTTGTCCCGTTTTCGGGGATTGAGGCGCCACAGCAGCGTGGGAATTTGATTGCGGGTTATTGTGCGTGTCGTTGGATGACATGGGAGGGCCTTTTTCGTGACGCCAAGGGGAATCCGCGC
>Ga0316204_10005524_pt1 | contig 20710 bp, 16 predicted proteins | sample 6monrhotite_MG_2_FD_205661 | JGI IMG/M metagenome (GOLD analysis project Ga0316204, IMG submission 205661) | Microbial mat bacterial communities from mineral coupon in-situ incubated in ocean water Damariscotta River, Maine, United States -... | ecosystem: Environmental > Aquatic > Marine >... | reverse complement strand
TGAGCCCGAGATTCGCTCGATAAGCTTGCTTATCACGTGCGACTCGAAGGGCGAGCCTAGGAGGATTCTCAATGAGCGGCCTTTAGGCCGCGCAACAAGTTGGATTCCAAGGGGACTTTCGAGCGCAGCGAGACGGTCCGGTTGGAATCCTCAGTTGCAGGTGGTGTCGCTCGCGATGTCCCCGGTGCTACGGGGAACCACACCACCGGGCTCGCCCGCGCCACGGATGCTGTCGACTTCGATCTGGACACAGGAGGACGGTCCGCCCCCGGGGCAGGCGAAGCAGGCCACGCCGAACTTGGCCAGCAGCGTGCAGATGGCCGTGGGGTCGGACGAACCCGCCAAGATCGGCGACAGCGGGGCGAGGTCGGCGAGGCCGGCGAGGCGCCCTCCCTCCATCATCGCCCCGTCCTCGGTGAAGGCGCCCGAGAGCTCGAGAGCGTAGACGGGCAGCGCGGCGCCGTCGATCTCCAGCTGCACGTCGGCGGGGCCTACGACGAAGAGGGGGTTGTCGTCGAAGCTGGCCGTGGGGAAGGCCGTGGTGGGCTCGCACAGGTCCTGGGGCAACCCGAAGTCGTCGGTGCGGGCGAAGGTGAGGTCCAGCGCGTCTCCGGCGTCGCTCTCCACGCCGATGAGGATGTCGGCGCCGAGGAGCAGCGGGATGGCGGCACCGATGCCCGCGGGCTGCAGCCACCGGCCGTTCACCAGGTCCAGGCGGTACGCCATGCCGTCGATGGCTTCCGGGTCGACGTCCACGCCGGTGGGGGAGGTGAAGAACGTGGTGGAGTCCGGGGCGCACGACCACGCCAGGGTGCCGGTGTAGGTCGTCATCGGGGCGAGGGGTTCGTCGGCGGTCCAGCGGATCCGCCGGCCCAAGACCTCGCTGGCACCCGGGACGGGGCCGTCGGGGCCCTCGACTGTGATGCTCGCGTCCAGCTCGACGGTGTTCAGCTCGAACTCCACCGAGGTGGCGTAGAAGGCGTCGGTGGTGCTGTCCGCAGGGAAGCGGCTGAGGACGCTGTTGAGGCAGATCGTCTCGGTGGTCGTCGACCCGGTGTCGCCGGTGGCGGCGGTGCTGCCGGAGTCGACGGGCTCGATGACCGTGCCGGTGTCGACGGTGTCGTCGGTGTCGGGGGTGGTCTTGTCGTCGTCGCCGCCGCCGCTGCAGGCCACGGCGGTGAGGACCGCGAGAAGGGAGAGGGTCGAGCGCATGGGCACCTCCGTGGCGCCTGGTAATCCGACGTCGGGGACCCGACGGTGCGCGCCTCCTTCGTTTGAGCCGGGTTTTAGGCGGGCGCGTCGGGCTCGGGTGGGGCGAGGCGACGGGTCCAGTAGCCCACGTCGTGCCAGCGGCCGTGCTTGTGACCGATCTGGGGAAAGACCCCGGCGGCCGTGAACCCTCGGCCCTCGAAGAGCCGTTGGCTGCTGGGGTTCGGGAGGGTCATGCCTGCCACGAGGGTGCGGAGGCCGGCGGAGCGACCCTGGACGATCAGGGCGTCGACGAGGCGGCCTCCGACGCCCTTCCCCTGGGCAGAGGGGGCCAGGTAGATGCCGATCTCGGCCGCCCACCGGTAGGCCGCGCGAGCCTTCCAGGGGCGCAGGTTGGCGAAGCCGAGGACCTGGCCGCCGTCTTCCCAGACGAGGAACGGATGGGTGTCGTGCTGGGCGATGTCTCGCTGGACGGCGGCCTCGGAGGGGGCGATGTCCCCGAAGTGCGCGACGCTGGTGCGGATCGCGTGGCCCAGGATGGCGACGATGGCGGAAGCGTCAGCGGGGATGGCGGGACGGATGGGCACGTGCACCTCGACGACCCTGCGATAGCCAGGGTCGGACCGTGTGTCATGGAGGCCAGGTGGGGCAGCTCGTCGGACGACTTCTGGGGGAGTTTCTTTGGCCCGTGCTCGTGGCGGTGCCGGGGCTCCTCGTGGCGGTGGTGGTGGTCGTCAAGGCCGTGTCCTTGCGGGCGCGCTCCGGCAAGGCGGCGGCGCTGGCTGGGGCTGCGGGCGTGGCGCTCGGTCTGTCGAGTCTGAACTACTTGGCTCGACGGATGGTGTTCGCATTCGACCTCCCGATGCCCGACCCCGTGCAATGGCTGTGGACGCTGCTGGGGCTGGGGCTGTACACGATGGTGGTGGTGCTGTTCGTCGCCGCGGCATGCGTGGATCGGGAGGCGGCGACATGAGTGCCCTTCCGTTCGATGTGTGGACGGTCATCTCACTGCTGTGGGTGCTCGTGGAGTTCGGGCTGACCGTGCTGTTGGTGGGGGCGGCCGTGTTCGTGCGTCATCAGCGTGCGGTGAGCATCGCCCTGGGCGTGGCAGCTCTGGCCACGGCCTGGGCGGCGGCGGAAGGGGTCATCTCCTGGGGGCTGTGGAACGTCGTCGGCCCCATGTTCGGCTACTACGTGGCGGAGTGGTCCTCTTGGGTCCTGAGGCCCATCTCTTGGGTGGCCTCGCTGACCTTGTGGGTGGCGCTGGCCTACGCGGCGCTGGCAGGCCGGGGGCCCGTGGAGGCCGTCGCCGATGACGACCCCTTCGCCGGCGTGACCTAGGGGTGAAGGCCCCGTGAAACGCCGTTGGGGGCGTGCAGTCTGGCCTTCTGTCGGGGATAGCGGAGCGCTGGAGGTGAGCGATGCTGTGGCTGTGGCTGCTCGGATGTGCGCCGCGGGGCGGGGCCGAAGTCGACGACATGATGGACCTCGGCGCCTGGGAGACCGTGTGCCGGGGCCATGCGGTCGAGGCGTCGGCGCGGGCATGGGGGGCCTCCTCGGGGTCGGTGCGGGCCCGCGCGCTGACCTCCGATGAGCTGGGGGCGACGCCGAGCGGCTGGGCGGTGTGGGGCCTGGACGTGCGGGCGGCGCCCGAGGTGTCGCCCGCCATGACAGTCACCCTGGCCTTGGAGGACGAGCACGGGCACACCTGGACCACGTGCGAGGCCTGTGGGCCCGACTGGGTGGTGTCCGAGCTAGCCCCCCGCGACGAGCTCGAGGCCATCGTGTACGCGTCCCACGCCCGGGGCGGCGGTGGCTTCGGCGGACTGTTTCGGGGGCTGATGCAGGCCGGGGGCGAGCTGATTCGGGCCGCAGGCCGGGCCGTGCTCGAGGTCGGACGGGCTGTGGTCCTGAGCATCGGGTTGGCGGTCGACGTGGCCATGCTGCCGTTGGCCTTCATCGCGGGGTCCGAGGACCTGATGTTCCCCATCACGCGCTGGGTGAGCAACCTGGGCAGCCTCCCTGTGCACGGAGGCGCTGCCGTGGTGGGCGCTGCGGCTTCCGCTCCCTTGGGGCGTCTGCGGGTCCTGCAGGCGTCGGCCGGCGCAGGCCTGCCGGTCCGAGCGACGGTGGTCGTGTCGGGGGAGCACCTCGGCGGCTGCCGTTGGATGCCCCAGCGCTTCGAGGTTCCGGTGGTGGATGGCGTGGTGGAGGTCCAATGGTGATCCTCTCCGTGGGGCTGGCCTTCGCCCAGGTGGATCAGCCCGACCTGGACCTGGTCGAGGCCGCCCAGGTCTGCAGCGTGGCCAAGATCGAGCGGGCCCTGGCGAACGGGGCCGACGTGACGGCGGAGCGATGGATCCGCCCGCCCCATCGACGTGGGTTCTTCCGGGTCCGGCCCCGGGGACGCTGGACGACCGGTCTCCAGCAGGCGACCCGGTGCGCCCTCGCTGGCAAGGATCGGCCCCTGGAGCTGCTGCTGGCCGCCGGTGCGCCGGTGGATCTCGCCACCACGGACGAGCCGCCGAGCCTGCACCTGGCCCTGAGCGCCTCGGCCGAAGGGGAGCGCCGTGGTGCGGGGGTGGCTGAGCGCCTGCTGGCCCACGGCGCCCGGCTGGACGCCACCTACCGGGAGAGGCTGGCCATCGATGCGCTGTACGACCCCGAGCAGGACGGGTCGGACGCGGAGGTGGCCGCGGGGCGGGTCCTGGTCGAGGCGGGGGTCCCCTCGATCGAGCTGCTGTGCAGTGCGGTCCGCCAGGGGGACCGGCAGGCGGTGGCGCGAACGGGCGCCGACCGCAACGGGACCTGCCGGGGGGGCTCCCCGCTCCTGTGGGCCGCTGAGGCAGGCCAGATGGAGGTCGTCGCGCAGCTCCTCGACGACGGCGCGCCGGTCGATGCGGGGGCCCGCCGGCTGGTGGGAGACGGCTGGATGACGCCCCTGCACGTCGCCGTGGCCGCCGAGCATCCGGCGGTGGTGGCGCGCCTGCTGGAGGCCGGCGCCTCCCCCGACGCCTCGGCGGGCCCTGCGTGGGCGCCGGTGGTGCGTCCGCTTCAGGTGGCCCTCGCCGGCACGTCGCCCGAGGTGGTGGAGGCGCTGGTGTCCGGCGGAGCGAGCCGTGCCGTGTGGCTCCCCCCCGACGCCCCCGAGGGGCCCTGGCGCACCGTGTTCGACCCGGGCTGGTCGGACCTGCGGGACGTGCGCCCCCTGGATCGGGAGGAGGCAGCGGTGGCCCACGTGCGCGCCAAGATGCTCGAGGGCGATGCGGGGAGCTGGGACCCCAGCTGGGAGCGGGCCATCGGGGCGTGGGGGCCGGTGGCGCTGTCGACGCTGTGGGCCGAGGCGGCGGACGACGCCCTGGTGCCTGGCGCCATCGATGGCTCGACCTGCGGGACGCTCGGAGAGCCCAAGGATCTGCGGGGCGCGTGGGGCAAGCCGGATCGCGAGGGGGGGCGATGGGCGCAGCGGTGGCGCTGGGACGGGGCGGAGGCCCTCGTGACCCGGGAGCGCTTCCCCGGCCGCTGGACCGTGGCGCGGCAGACTGGGCCGGCAGATCGGCCGTGCCAGGCGCTGGTGCGGCGGACGGCGCCCCAGGCGATGCTGCTGCTGGGGCCCCCGGACGGGGTCGCAGTGGACCGCCTCCGGTGGGCGCATTGGCCTGCGTCGGTGGAGCTCGAGCTGGATGAGGACGGGAAGGTGCGGGGGTGGACCCTCGTCGGGCGCTGACGGGCGCCGTCAGGGCGTGAACGGAGCTCCGTCGGTGTCATCGTTGATGCCGTCGCCGTCGGTGTCGGCGAGGACGGGGCTGGTGCCGAGGGCGAACTCGCTTGCGTTGTCCAGGGTGTCCCCGTCGGTGTCGGAGCCGGACTCGTCGAAGATGCCGTACTGGATCTCCCAGCCGTCGAAGAGGACGTTGCCGTTGGCATCGATGTACCAAGCGTCTCGTGGGTAGGCCCCGACGTCATCGGCTCCGGCGGTCACGGGCGTGCGCAGGTGCAGGTCGGCCACCTCGGGGGGCAGGGTCTGGCTGTAGGTGATGAAGTCCACCGAGCCGGTGGGCAGCTGGCTGGGGGTGATGTCCGAGCTGCCCGTCACTGTGCGAAGGACTGCGTGGGGCGAGGGCTTGAACATGGGGCCCGTCAGCCGGATGTCCTTGGCGAAACCGGAGTCCAAGACGATGCAGCCGTCGACGAGGAGGACACCACCTCCATAATTGCCGTCGAAGTAGATGCCGTTGTCGTCGTTGGCGACGATGGTGCTGAGCACCACGGTGAGCTCGTGGTACATCCCCGACAGGGTGCGAATCCCGGAACCTGTGGCCCCCATGATGACCGAGCGCTCGACGGTGAGATCGGTGCCGTAGCCATCGATGCTCACCCCGTCGCCTTGGATGGTCCGAAGGTCCAGGCCGGAGAAGCTGGCCTCGACCGAGGACATCATCGAGCCGGCCTCGGTGACCCGAACCCCGCGGCTCCGAGTGACGCTGATGCGGTCGGCGTCGATGACGTTGCCGTCGCTCTCGAAGAGCACCGACGCCGTGGGGCCGCTGGCGTCGGAGACGTGGAGGCCGTCGATGAGGAGCGTGGCGTCGGCCTTCGCCCACAGGCCCACGCCGTCGCTCGAGGCGTCGAGGTGGGCGAGCTTGGCGTCGTACAGGGCGAGCTCTCCATCGTTGGCCTTGATGCCCGCGGACACGTCGAGGCCGTCGAAGTGGGTGTCGGCGAGGACCACGTGGGCCGAGCCGTCCACGGTGAGCATCCGGTACTGGCCAAGGCCGCCCACGGCGTCGACGCCCTTCAGCACCAACGACCCGCTGTCGACCACGAAGGGCCCGGTGCCGCTGGCGGTGGGGCCCTGAAACACGGGGCGAGCGACGTCGGAGGTGGACATCACGGTGACCGCCACGGTGCCCGAGGGGCCGTAGCCGTCGAGGGGGTAGGTCCCCGGGTCGGCCCGGACGAGGTGGCAGCCGGAACCGAGGCCCGTCAGGGTGGTCAGGGTTGCCGGGTTCATGGTGTGCTCGGTGGGCACGGCGACGGGCGAGGTGTCGTCGCAGTCCGCCGGGATGGTGGAGTGGGTGGTCAGCGCGGCACAGTCGAAGACCGGTGGGGCGTAGCGGTCGCCGAAGTCGTCGCCGTCGGTGTCGGGCCACTGCCAGCCCACGCAGCCGTCTCCGACGGGGGGAGGGCCGCAGCCGTCGTCGGCGACCAGGTTGCAGTCGTTGTCGATGCCGTCGCCGCAGATCTCGGCTTCGTCGGGGTTGGCCTCGGGGTTGGCGTCGTCGCAGTCCCCGGCCACCAGCACGTAGTCGGATGTGGGCGGCAAGCCGTCACAGCTCGTGTCGGTGTTCCCGGCGTCCCCGTAGTCGTCCATGTCGCCGTCGAAGTACCAGGTGGTGGCGTTGTCCAGGGCGCCGTCGCAGTCGTTGTCGACTCCGTTGCCGCAGATCTCGGCGAAGGTGCCGGCGCGGGCGTCGTCGTCGTCGTCGCAGTCGGTGTTCGTGGGGGCGGTGCCGAAGCCCTCGAAGCAGGTCGTGATGGCCGAGGCCAGCTCGTCGCCGTCGCCGTCGCCGTCGAGGTCCGGCCAGCCCTGGAACGCGGCCGGATCGGCGGGGTCGGGCTCTTCGTCGAGGGTGCCGTCGCAGTCGTCGTCCCGCAGATTGCAGAGCTCGGGGGCCCCTGGGTAGACGTCTTCTTGGTTGTCGAGGCAGTCCTCGGCGATGGGGTACCAGAAGCCGACGTCCGGCTCGCAGCCGAAGACCACCGCGAGGGTGCCGGCGAAGCCGTCGAGGTCGCGGTCCTCGAACCAGGTGGCCTGGGTGGTCTGGGTGGGGTCGGCGTCGTCGCAGTCGCCGTCGACGGTGGCGTAGGCCAAGGGGTCGGGGTTCGAGCAGAAGGTGAGCCCGGGGCCAGTGCCGACTCCGTCGCTGTCTCCGTCGACGTAGAACAGGGTGCCGTCCACCAGCTGGGCGTCGGGGTCGTCGTCGTCGATCTGGCCGTCGCAGTCGTTGTCCTGCTGGTCGTCGCACAGCTCCGTGAGGAGGGGCCCGTTGTTGGGGTCCATGTCGTCGCAGTCGGTGCCATCGAGCAGCCACGCGGGGGATGGCGCGCTGCACGCGTTCACGAAGTTGCCGGGGTCGCCGGAGCCATCGCCGTCGCCGTCGAAGTAGTAGCGGGGGGCCTCGGCCACCCCCTCGTCGAGGGCGCCGTCGCAGTCGTTGTCGCGGCCGTCGCAGAGCTCGTCGGCGCCAGGGTAGACGCTGGCCTGGGCGTCGTCGCAGTCGCCGTCAGCCCGTACGCTCCCGACCGGCTGGGCGCACACCCCGGAACCCGAGATGACCTCGCCGAAGCCGTCGCCGTCGGTGTCGGCGTACCAGACGACCCCCGAGGCATCTTCGACCAGGGGGTCGTCGTCGTCGACCAGGGTGTCGCAGTTGTTGTCGACGCCGTCGCACAGCTCCGGGGCGCCCGGGAAGATCAGGGGGTCCTCGTCCTGGCAGTCGTCGGGGTCGAAGGAGCCGTCGGCATCGCAGTCGTCCACCGGGGCCCCGCTGCAGTCCTGGCGGATGGCGTCGCCGCAGATCTCCGGAGCGCCGGGGTAGGCGTCGGGGAACTGGTCGTAGCAGTCGCCGTCGACGAAGGAGAGCAGCTCCTCGTCGCCGTCGCCGTCCACGTCGACGGACAGGCTGCAGGCCGCGAAGGGCTGGCCGCCGTAGCCGTCTTCGTCGGCGTCGATGTAGGCGGTGAAGGCGTCGACCGCGGTCCCCTCGTCGACGGTGCCGTTGCAGTCGTCATCGAGGCCGTTGCAGTACTCCACGGCCCCCGGGAACACGTCGGCGTTGGCGTCGTTGCAGTCGTCGTCGTCGAGGGTGTAGCCGGGGCCGGGGTCGACGGTGGGGCAGAAGGCCACCGTCGTCGGGCCCCCGTAGCCGTCGCCGTCCGCGTCGGCGTACCAAGTGAGCTGGTCGAAGGGGGCTTGGTCCTCGTCGGCCTCCTCGTCGTCGATCAGGCCGTCGCAGTCGTTGTCGACCCCATCGCAGCGCTCGGGCGCACCGGGGACGCTGCCGTTCGGGGGGTAGACGTCGGGGTTGGTGTCGTCGCAGTCCACGTCCACGTCGAAGCCGTCGAGGTCGAGGTCGAACTCGTTGGCGGGCACGCAGTCCTGATCGACGCCGTCGTAGGGGATCTCCTCGGCGTCGGGGTGCACGGCGTCGTTGCTGTCGTCGCAGTCCCCGGCGAGGGTGACCCAGCCGTCGGAGGCCGCACAGGCCTTCGTGGGGGAGGCGGTGGCGTCGCCCCATCCGTCGCCGTCGGTGTCGGGCCAGGTGTCGACGTCGGCGTCGGCGGCGCCCCGGTACAGGTCGCCGTCGCAGTTCCGGTCGACCGCGTCGCAGGTCTCCGGGGCGTCGGGGGCGATGGAGGCATCGGTGTCGTCGCAGTCGTTGCTGTTCAACGAGAAGCCCTCGGCGGCTTCTCCGCAGCCGGTCGTGGCGTCGTTGGGGTCGCCGTGGCCGTCGCCGTCGGTGTCGGCGAACCAGGGGGTGTCGGGGCGGACGTCGGCGCGGGTGTCGTCGCAGTCGTCGCCCCCGACGGCGACCGAGCGGAAGCCGTCGCCGTCGGCGTCGCAGTCGGCGATCGACGGGTCGTCGTCGACGCAGTCCGGACCGCCGAAGCGCTCGGCGATGGCGCCGTCGCCGTCGACGTCCTGGACCTTGCGACGGTAGCTGTCGTCGTCGAGGTACCAGCAGCCAGAGAGAAGGAGGAGCAGCGGGAGGGAACGCATGGGGGCTCCGGTCAAGGCTTCACGACGCAGCGACTCGTGGTGCAGCGCACCTGGACATCATCCCCCGACGCGAGGTCGAGGGTCTCGATGGTGGTCGGCGTGTTGGGCTGGAAGAAGGCCACGACTTCGTAGCGGCCTGGGGTGGCGTCGCGCATCTGCACGGTCTTGCCGGAGGCCAGGTCGCGCAGGACCACGGTGATGCCGTCGGCGCCCGAGAGGGTGATGCGGGGAGGCACGACCGGGGCGGGCGCGGGTTCTGGGGCGGGCACGGGCTGGGGTTCGGGCTCCGGCTGGGGCTGCACCGGCGCGGGGTCGGGCGCTGGGGTCGGCACGGGGGCAGCGGGGGCCGCCACGGGCGCGGGCGATGGCGTGGGCTCTGGCGGAGGAGCCGGCGCCGGCGCGGGGCTGGGTTCAGGCAGGGGCGCGGGGGCCGGCATGGGTTCGACGTCGGCGACGGGCTCGGGTGCAGGCGTGGTCCGGGTCGACTCCAGGAGCAGCATGCCCATGGCGCTCCCGAACAACGCCAGGCCGATGCCCCCGCTGATCAGGGCCAGCAAGCTCCCCGCCACGACGGGAAGCCAGGGCACGTGGCCCGGCGCGGGCGGCGGCTCGGAGATCGTGGGGGCGGCCGTGACCGGGGCCAGGGTGCTGCCCTGGGCCATGGGGGGAGGGGGCACCTCGACCTGGGTCTCCGCGGGCTCAGGCACCGCGTCGATCAACGACAGGAGCCAGTCGGGCTCCCACTCCGGGGCGGCTGGGGTCGTCCCGGCGAACCACTGCTCCCGGAGCGCCTGCACGGTCTGCACCCGCTGCTCGCGGTCGACCACCAGGGCGGCCTCGATGGCCTCGAGGATCCGGGGTGGTGCGTGGGGTGCGACCTCGGCCAGCGGCCTGCGCTTGCCGTCGGCGACCCGGTTGACGATGTCGACCATGTCGTCGCCGTCGAAGGGCCGTTCCCCCGCCACCATCTCGTAGAGGACGACGCCGAGGGAGAACAGGTCGGCCCGGGTGTCGACCCCCTTGGCGCTGCGCGCTTGCTCAGGCGCCATGTACTCGGGGGTGCCGCAGAACATGTTGGTGCGGGTCTGCGCGTCGCCGTCGTCGTCGAGGATCTTGACCAAGCCGAAGTCGGCGATCTTGGCCACGACGTGGTGGCCGTCGACCTTGAGGATGACGTTGTGGGGCTTGAGGTCCCGGTGCACGACCCCCATGGCGTGGGCCACCTCGAGGCCGTCGAACAGCCCGGCGGCCAAGGAGTCGATGTGATCGAGGGGCAGCATCTTGCCGGCTTGGGTGGTGTTCCACACGACCGCGGCCAGGTTGGGGCCGTGGATGTACTCCATCACCAGGGCGGAGCGGCCGTCGATGTCGATGGCGTCGGTGACCGAGACGACGTTGTGGTGCTTGATCTTGGACTGGACTGTGCCTTCCTTCACCAGGCGCTTGCGCACCGACGGGCGGTCGATCTCGAGCACCTTGATGGCGTGGTACGAGCCCAGCTTCGTGTGGCGCGCGAGGTAGACCGCGGCCATGCCGCCCCGGCCGAGCAGCCCCTCGACGACGTAGCGGCCGTCGACCAGCTTGCCTCGCGGCAGGTCGCTCACCGGGGACCCACGACCACCGCACCCACGCCGAGCCCGACCCCGATGCCGACGAGGCCGGCGCCGATGCCGTAGGTAGCGTTGGAGGTGGCCCGTTGGCGGTCCAGGTCGGCCGCGGGGACCGTGGGATCGGCGGCGTTGGCCAGCAGGGACCGGTACTGAAGCCAGGACGCGGTGAGGGTGGCGAGGCCCGCCACGCCGGCGCCTGCGGCCCCAAGCATGAGGCGGTTCCGGGTGCGGGGGATGGCCTCGTAGGGGGGCAGGGGGTCGTCGGCGGCCAGGTAGGCGGTGGAGACGGCCACGCCTGCGGCGTCGAAGCGCTGGGCGATGGTGGGGGCATCCTTCGGTCGGTCCCGACTGGTGACCCCGTCGAAGGCCAGGTGGCCGGAGCGGGGCTCCGGGGCACGCCGGGTGCGGCCGGTGTCGGGCGCGACGGAGCGGAGCGGGTGGTCGGCGGGGAGCCAGGCCTCCGGGAGGGGTAGGTCGGGGTCGAGCCGGGGCACGGCGGACCACGATGCCGCCGCGGCTTCGTCGTTGCCGAGCTCCAGCTGCTGCAAGCTCAGGAGGCGGTGGGTGCGGGCCGCGGCTGGCCCGGGGAGGAGGTCGCCGATGCAGGGGAGGAGCAGGCCGTTGAGCTCGTTCATTCGGTCGCGGAAGGCCTCGACCTCGATGTCGGCGTAGGCCGTCTCCGCCAGGGTGATCTGCTCGTCGATGTCTTCGCGGGTGAGCTGTTGGGGACAGTCGAGCGCCATGGCGGTGCCGAGCAGCGGGAACAGGAACATCGGGCGGCCTCGGAGGGAGGCGGCATCCTACCGTGAGGAGGGGTCGGGGCCGATTGCCGGCCTTGAGTGGGCGTCTCGTCTCGGGCTCCCTGGAGGCAACCGACCCGCCGCAACCGGGTACGGAAGCAGAGCGAGCGGACGGATCTTTCCGCGCCATCAGGCTAGGGTGGGCCATGTTGTTCCTCGCACTGATCGCGTGCAGCGCCTCTGAAGAGCCCGCTGCGTCCCCTCCCACGATGGCGGCGCTCACGTGCCCCGAGCTGCTCGATGGTCGCCCCGCGGCCACCAATGAAGCCGAGCTGGCGGTGATGCTCGAGCAGGTGCACAGCAACCTGTTCCCCGAGCTTGCTGGGGTCACCATTCGGCTCGCGGCCAACACCAGCGACGAGAGCTTCTTCTCCGCCACCCCCGACTTGGCCACGATCTCCAATGAGCCGTTCGAGCGCGAGTATTTGGTGCAGTACAGCACCCTACAGTTCGACCAGCCGCCGCCGGCCAACGCGGTGATCGCGATCCTGGTCCACGAGCTCAAGCACGTTCGTGACTACACCGAGATGGACCTGGAAGAGGTGATCGAATTCGGGGCTTGGTACATCAGCGCCGACATCAGCGCCTATGAGCGCGAGACCGATGAGCACAGCCTGCAGCTGGGGTGCGGTGAGGGGCTGATCGAGTTCCGCGAGTGGCTCTACGACGTGGTCACCGACGAGGTCGAGGCCGAGAAGCGGGTGAACTACTACACGCCGGATGAGATTCGGGCGTGGATGGATGCGAACCCGTAGCGCTCCGGACTCCCTGGCGGGCACAGCACACCGCCTCGAGAACATGGCTCATCGAGTCTGAGCCGCATCACGACTCAGTTCCCTTGAGGAGCGCGGGCGACGAGCGGACATACGCCGGCTTCGTCGGGGTCTACGCTGGCTCGGACCACCTTGCTACGGCGCCCCTTCGACGCCGCAGGACGGCGAGCATGAGGCCCAGCACCCAACCGCCCGCGCCCGTGCTCGCGCTGCACCCACAGCGGGTGCCATCCTCATCGCCCTGCAGGTACAGCGCGACCTCTCCGCTGAGGCGCTCCCCGGTGAGGATGTCGACCCTGCCGTCGTTGTCGAGGTCGCCGAGGGCTACCTCGACCCAGCCGGAGAGCTCCCCGGAGACCTCGTGGATTCCCCCATAGGCTCCGTTGTCGAACTCGAACCAGCCCAGCGGGCCGTCGTTGCCAGCCATCACGATGTCTAGATCTCCATCGCCATCGAAGTCGAACGGCGCGGTCGCCGCCAGATGGTCGTCGAAAATGGTCTGGCCGTCGTTGAACTGAGCGCCGCCCAGGTTCTCGGCCCAGAAGGCACCCGAGAGCACGTCGACGTCGCCATCTCCGTCGAGGTCCGCGGTCTCGCAGCCCACGCCGCCGACCCGCACCCCCGACGGTTCACCGAACGCGCCACCTCCGAGGCCCTTCGCCCATGTCAATCCGCCGCCGAGGTCGGCATCGATGCCGGTGAGCACGTCGACCACGCCGTCTCCATCGAGATCACCACTGGCCACCCCCCAGCCCCGGGGATCTTGCCCCGCAGCGTGAGGTAGCTCCTCCGGAGGTCCGAACACGCCATCGCCGAGATTGGCGTACCAGTAGGCCGGCGGATTCCAGTACTCGGCATACATCACGTCGAGGTCTCCGTCCCCGTCGAGGTCATCGACCCAGCAGTCCTCCGAACCCGCCTCGGCATCGAACGGATGGGCAGTGAAGGAACCGTCGCCAGCCCCTTCGTACCAGGTGCCGTAGCCCATCACGTCGAGGTCGCCGTCGCCGTCCATGTCGACCGCGGTGCAGAAGCCGAGCAGCTCGTCCAGCAAGGCAGGCGCCTCGAAGTCCCCGCTGCCGAGGCTGCGCGACCAGGTGACCCCCTCGGGCGACACCCACACCACGTCGTCCAGGCCGTCGTTGTCGAGGTCCTCCGCGAAGACGCCCTGCACCCCTTCGACCTCGGCCAGGAGCACGGCCTCCTCGAAGGAAGGCGACGCGACGCCGTTCGCGAGGAGCAGGAAACACAGTGTCAGCATGACGCACCGTACTCCCTGGGCGGCCTTCGTGTGCACCCGACGTGGACCGCGTCGTGGTGGATGCCATCGCGCGCCTGGAGGCCGAGCGTCATGGGCATTGCGTGGCCGTGTACATCCATGGAGATCGCAGCACCAGACGTCGAGGACGACGAGCCCATCGACGTTGGAGGGTCGTGCCGGACTGCTCGTCCGTCAAGGCTTGGTGATGGTGGTCGAGAACTCCTCGACGCCGTCCAGGTCGTAGAAGGCCCCGGTGAGGGTGTTGCCGTCGATCTCAATCCACGCGAAGCCCTCCTTCGTGTCGTCTTCGAAGAGGGTGAAGTTGCCACGGCCTTCGAGGTCCGTCGTCTTCGCGCCCGCGCCGGACACCACGAACTCCGTGCCACATTCTTCGCCGACCCACTGCCGGTTGTGGTCGTGCCCCGAGAAGTACACATCGAGGTTGCCGCAGGCCCCGGCATCGAAGAACTCCTTGATGTACTGGCCGCGGGGGATCTCGCTGTAGGGAATCGCGTCGGGGATGCCCTCGTAGTTGCCGGCATTGCCGTGCTGCCCATTGGAGACGTAGGGGTGGTGTCCGAAGCCGATGTTCCACTCGATCTCCGGGCTCCTCGCAATGAACTCGTCTGCGATCCAGGCCTCCTGGTCGGCTCCGAAGCCGAAGAAGATGTCCGTGGTGTTCAGCCCGTAGAACTTCACGTTCTCCACTTCGAAACTGTAGAACACGTCCGGCATCGTCCACTTGTAGGAGAACTGCTCGTAGTCTACGTAGATCGGCCCCTTCCAGAACTTCACGCCGAGGCCGTCCAAGCCGAGGTCGTGGTTGCCCAGCACCACGTAGAAGGGCAGCGTGAGGTTCGCGTAGGGGTCTTCGAACTTGGTGATGAACTGGGTGTCGTACACGTCGTCGACGCCCGAATCGTAGAAGTTGTCGCCGAGGTAGAGGGCGAAGTCGCAGCCCCGCACGGCACAGACGGCCTCGATGGCCTCGGACACGGTGTACTGGGCGTCGTTGCCCTCGCCCGCATCCCCCAGGGCCACGAACCGCACAGGAACCGTTTCCACGGTGGTGCCACCGGTCGAGGTCGTGCCGCCGGTCGTGATGGTCCCCGTATCGCCGGTCGGTGTGGGGACGTCGGTGTCGGTGTCTGCGTCTGCGTCGGTGTCGGTGTCGGTGTCGGTGTCGGTGTCGGTGGACACGAGGGCATCGGACGGGCTGGTCGTGTCCGCCATGGGCGCTTCGGGCGCGTCCTGGGGCTTCGGCTCCGTGGCGCAGGCGAGCGAGAGCAGGACGACGGGAATGGCGCGCATGGAACCTCCAGATCGGGGCTTGGTAGCCCGCTTGACGTGACCGGACCATCGGCGAGGCTCCAGTGGGCCCGTGCGTGGCTGGTTCGCCAGAGAAGCTCTGGCTCCAAGGCCGGACCTTCGCGCTCGGGCTTGGCCTCCGACTGGAGGCAAGCGGCAGAGTGGCGGGAGACAGCGTTTCCGTCACCGTGAGGGGAGGTACGCCGGCGGAGGGCTTCCTACTCTGCCTTCGTGTCCAACGGAGGCCCAAGTGCATCACATCGTCGCGCCTCTGCTCTTCCTCACGGCCCTCGGCTGCGGGGACCACTGCTACACCCCGGCCCGCTCGTGCCGACGCCCCTGGCCGAGCATGGCCACGCCACTGGCGGGTCGGACGTCCAGTCTGCTAGTGGACGGAATGCTGCTTCTCATCCAGTGCCTCGTCGCTTGCCGACCCACCCACGGGGATGGGTTGCCCGGCGATACCGGAACCCCGGCGGTCGCCGTGACGAGTCAGACGACGCCGGCAACGACCACAACGCCCACGCAGCGTCTCTCGCCCGCGCTCACCTTCATCGGTCCGCCCCCCAAGAACGTGCTGATGTTGTCGATCGACACCCTCCGGCGCGACCACGTCGATCCCTACGGTTCCCTCGGCCTCACCCCGACCCTCGGGCGCTACCTGTCAGAGGGCGTGCACGCGCAGGACGTGATGCAGTGCTCCAACTGGACGATGGCGAGCACCAGCTGCACGCTGCTGGGCCGCGATGCGGCAGAGCACGGCTTTCTTCCGCGGCTCGAGGGCCACCTCGAGATGCCCTACCCCGACGGCGAGTCCTTCCTCGCGGTGCTGCTCAGGGACGCTGGCTACCAGACCGTCATCACCTCCGGCAACGGCCGTCTCGGCCCTCGGGTCAACAACGTTCAGGGCTACGACACGGTCCTCACGAACCTTCCCACGGCGGCCACGCAGATGGCAGGTGCGCTGGAGCACCTTCAGAGCGAAGGAACGGGTGGGCCGTGGTTCGCGCACGTGCACATGAAGGAGCCCCACTCCACCTACGATCCGCCCGAGGAGTACCTGGGTGAGCTGGACGGACTCGAGCCCATCGCCTTCGACCTCACGACCTTCGCCAGCTTTTCCGACTTCGTTCAAGGCTGGCCGTCGCTCTCGCCCGAGGAGCTGGAGCTAGCCCAGCAACACGCGACGATTCGATACCAGGCTGAGGTCCGCTACCTCGACGATCAGCTCGAAACCGCACTGCAGGCATGGGACGACGCGGGCTACCTCGACGACGCGTTGGTGGTGATCTGGACCGATCATGGTGAACAGTTCTGGGAACACGGCCAGTTCGGCCATGCCTACGATCTGACCCATGGCGAGAACGACGCGCTCTTCGGACTGTGGGCCAAGAACCTCGCGCCCATGGTCTGGGATGGCCCCATGTCGGCGCAGGACATCGCCCCCACCGTGCTGTCGATCGTGGGGCAGCCGGTGCCCTCCGAGATGACGGGCTACCCGATGGGAACGGCCCCCGATGACCGCCTGCGGCGGGCGCTGTCCGTGGCTCGCGACGAAGGGGTCAACGCCATGCGGCGGGGCGACGACAAGTTGATCTTCCGCTGGACGACGGGTGAACGGTTCTTCTACGACAAGGGCGTAGATCCGACTGAGACCACCGACCTGTTCGACGCGAGCAATCCAGTCCACGAGGCCTTGTGGCAGGAGCTCGTGCCGTATGTGGAGGCCACAGAGGCCCTCGCTCCCGACCTCACCGTCCACTGGGACGCTTTGCCATAGGGCTGCTCCGCACGATGGGGATCAGCGCTCCCGGTGGATGGCCGCGAGCCAGTCTGCGTCGGAGGATCTCGGGGACCAGGCCGCGCCGAACACCCCTTGCTGGTAGTCCCGGTAGGCCTCCTGGATCTCCGCCTGGGTGTTCATCACCATCGATCCGCGCATCGCCACCGGCTCCCGGAGTGGCGCGCCCGTCATCAGAAGCACGTCGGTGTCGGGCTCGAGGGCGGTGAGCTGGAGGCCGGGCGCCCAGGGCTCCGACCCCTCGGCCCGGGCGAACGTGACCAGGGAGCCCGCGTCCGCCCGCTGCTCCCCGACCGAGACGGCTCCCTGCCGAACGAAGGCGATGGCGGTGTGGCCCGCGGGCACCTCCTCCCAGCGGAAGACCGACGGCTGCGCCCACTCCATGCGCACCACCCCCAAGGGGGAGCGCGTGCGAACAGGAGAGACGATGCCCCCACACGACCCGGCGAGCACCGTCACCGTCACCCCGTCCACGTCTCCCTTCGCCAGGGGCGCCTGGCGCACCGTGCCCCCGCTGACGTCGGCGGTGCCGAGCAGCTGGACCTCCGGCGCGTCCCACTTGTGCGCCCGGGGCAGGTTCACCCAGAGCTGGTAGAGCTCCTGCCGGGGCGTCTCGGTGGCCCACATCTCCTCGTGGAGGACCCCGCGGCCAGCGGTGAGCCATTGCACCGAGCCCCCTCGGTAGACCATCTTCAATCCCTCGGAGTCCCGGTGGCGCATCCCGCCCTCGAGCACGAAGGTGACGGTCTCGAAGCCGCGGTGGGGATGGGCAGGGAACCCCTCGGGGAGGACCAGGGCGGAGAGCGGACGCAGGGGGTCCCAGCGGGAGAAGGTGTGTCGGTGATGCACGAGCATCAGGAACGGGTCGCTGGCCGCCACGGGGAGGGACATCGGGGTCACCCGTCCGCCGAACCGGGCCTCCATGCCTCGGGAGAGGCTTTTCAGGCCGACGGTCTCAGCCGCCCAGCACGAGACTCCGCCTGCGACGGGCCAGACGGGCAACCGCGCATGGCGGGCGATCTGTGCGATGGGACGCGGAACGGATGTCGACAAGGGACCCCCACTCCCCCTATCCGCGCGCTGCGTGCGGTGTGCGGGCCTCAGTGCGGGGCGGTAGCGCTTCGGCATTGAGGTCGTGGCCGCCTTCGCGGGCGTGACCAGCGCAAGCACGGCAGCCACGCCCTAGCTGGCTAGTGATTCCACCACTCCCAATCGTTGACGCAGATGTCCGCGCGGTCCGCGGCGCCGTGCCACTTCCCTTGGTCCCAGCCACAGGCCAGTCCCGGCTTGCAGTCGCTGTCTCTGTCGCAGTCGCCGACCCCGTAGTCGCAGGGTGCACTCGGGGAGCAATAGGACCAGTCCTGCTCGCAGACGTCGACGTTGTTGTCGAGGTACCCATGGTCGAAGCCCACGTTGGCGACACAGGTCAGGCCTTCGCGACACTGCCCCGGGTCGCAGTCGCCCACGCTGTACCCGCAGGAATGGTCCTCGCAATAGTCCCACTCTGCTTCGCAGATCCCAGAACCGCTCACCCTGGCGGAGGAGCCAAACCAGGCGGGCTCCCACCCGATGCACCTCGCCGAACCGTCACAGTCGTCGTCGAACGTGCACTGGTGGGCGGCCAGGGCGGGCGTGGCCAACATGACCAAGGGTAGAGCGAAGAGCATACGTTGGAACATGGGTTCTCCTTGTGGGTGTCGTGCACGTGGCCCAATGGCTCACCGAACCCACACCCTGTAGAAGCCCACGCCACCGCGGGGGTGTCGACGGGTGTCGGCTCCGCTCCGGGAACCGTGGGACAAGACCTCACCATCGTCGACGAGCCCCACAATGGGCAGTGGCGACTGGCCGGGACCCCTCGCGGCGGCGTGCCGCATGGCCGCGGGGTCGTCGCCGTTTCGGCCCTTCGGGGCGTTACCAGTCGCCATGAGCTGGCTCGACTCCGCCCTGGCGCGCACCGTATCTGACGGCCTGCCCCCGTGGGTAGGCCCCATCCTGCGGGCCTTCCCCAGCGCCGAGCCCATGGCCGACGGACCCCTACCCACAGGTCTTTCCGCCGCCATCGTCGCCCGCCTCAGGGGCGAGATCGATGGTCCTCAGGCCGAGCTGTTCGCCCGCCGCTTCGAGCAGGCCTCGGGCCTCCTGGCCACCATTGAGGGCCCTGCCGCCGCGCTCCTTCACCGTGGTCTCCACTTCCGCATGGCCGAGGTCCTCGCCGGGCCCACCCCCGCGGTGCTCCGGGTGCGCGCCCTGGTCGACTTCTACGTCAGCCAGGTGGCACGGCTCCGGCACAAGGGCGGGCCGCCGCTCCACGCCCTTGCCGCCGAGGTCACCTACGAGTCCATCGCCCCAGACCTCCGCCTGGCCCGCATCGCGGGCCCGTCTGACCACGGCCCGGTGCACATCCACGTGCTCCGCGGCCGCCCGCGCATCCGCTGCCTCGACCCTCGCCCCCACACCGACCTCGCGGCCCTGTGCGAGGCCCAAGGTGCGCTGGCTGGCGTCTCCGGAGGCTTCTTCCTCCACTCGGAGGTCGACATCGTGCCGCCAAGCCGCCGCACCGACCCGGTGGGCCTGCTCGTCACCGACGGGGAGGTGCATGGGCCGCCGTGGTTCGCCCGAGGTGCCCTGGTGCAGACGGCCGATGGCCTCGATGTGCGGGTGGTGCAGCCCTCCGAGGCCCTGCTCGATGGCCAGCCCCTGCGACCCTTCACCCGCGCCCATGGCGAGCACGGCCCCGACACGCTCAGCCGTGCCTTGGTCGGTCGTCAGGTGGTCGCCTCTGGGCGGCGTCTGCGGGTGCCGCTGTCGGGTGGCGTCGTTCGAGGTGCGGGGGGCTCAGCGCCGAACTGGTCGATGCCTGCCATCCAGCAGGCGATGGGTGGCGGGCCGATGCTGCTGGCCGACCAGGGCCCTTGCCTCGACCTGGTGGCGGAAGACTTCGCTGGCAGCGCGCCCCCGGTGACCTTCAGCCAAGACGAGACGTTCGACCAGAACCTCTTGCCCCGCATGGCCGCCGGCATCACCTCCGCCGGAGAGCTCGTGCTCGCGGCCGTCGACGGCCGAAACGTGGACCTGGCCCCTGGCCTCACGCTGCGTCAGACCGCCGGCCTGATGGCCTCGCTGGGCTGCGTCCGGGCCGTGAACCTCGACGGCGGCTCGAGCAAGCGCATGGTCGTGCGTGGGCGCGTGGTCGACCGGCCGAGCACCGACGTGGTCGTGGGTGGCCAGGGCGGCGGCCCGGTGCGGCCCACGCACAGCGCCATCCTGCTGTGGAGTGCGCACCCTCGTGGGGGCCGCCCAGCGTGAGCCGCTTCTGAGGTGAAGCCGTCTGTGTGTCACCCAAACCATGGCTTCACCCATTCCGGGCCGTGCGCCCGACGCCGGGCTCTGCTGCGGGCGCGCCGAGTTCGTGGTGGAACGAGGGCCACATGGTGCCCGTCAGCAGCAACCATCGTTTCGGCAACTGGGCGTTGCGTTCGCCCTGGCTTCCCAGCGGTACGGCCCGTCGTTTCGTGGGTGCGCGCCACCGAGGGACGCCCAGCGGTGATGCCACCGGTCAGGGGCCGCGCGGCTGCGACGTTCCTGCCGACTTGCGGCCACAGTGGTCGGCCATTGCGCAGAGAAGGACACGCCCCGCTCGGAGTGGCCCGGGCGACTGGTTTGCGGGTGAACGAGGACTTCTTGCACCTGCTCTCACTGCTACTGGTACCTCGGCGCTTCGGGCGTCTTGACCGGCCGAGGGCGGTGCCAACTGGCGTGGGCGCCGAAGTCCGGACAGCCTCATCCCCACAGCCAGCCATCGCCGTGAGCTCGAACTGCCACGCAGAAACCGCTGAGGCTTCGCCTCAATAGGAGCCGGGTCGCTGGCTGCCCGGTGGTTGTGCGACGTCTGACGTGCATTGAACTGCTTCGGACGGCGGATTGGGTATGATCTATTGCCGTGCGAGCTTCGGCTGTGAGCCCGGGAGTTTCAGATGCCTGTCCGACTGACTCGAATGGAGGCAGCTCCTCTTGAGACTCGATGGGCTAGAGCTGCGTGACCCATCAGCGACGTGACCCATCAGCGACGCCGGACGACGAAGCAGCGTGACCGCGTGATCAGGCCTTGGAGGTGCCCATGGTCCGAAGGAAGGTCCGCGACGAAGCCGAAGCTGTCGCGCTC
>Ga0316204_10005523_pt1 | contig 20718 bp, 15 predicted proteins | sample 6monrhotite_MG_2_FD_205661 | JGI IMG/M metagenome (GOLD analysis project Ga0316204, IMG submission 205661) | Microbial mat bacterial communities from mineral coupon in-situ incubated in ocean water Damariscotta River, Maine, United States -... | ecosystem: Environmental > Aquatic > Marine >... | reverse complement strand
TTTTACATCAAGATCATGGAGCCACCCCAGCGGTGTGTCAACAATCATTATACTTAGGTTTTACCTCAGTAATGATGGACGGTTCGTTAATGGCTGACATGAAAACGCCATCTAGTTATGAATACAATGTAGGTGTTACCAGACAAGCAGTGGCTATGGCGCATGCATGTGGCGCATCTGTTGAAGGAGAACTAGGCTGTCTAGGCTCATTAGAAACAGGCTTAGCTGGTGAAGAAGATGGATCGGGTGCTGAAGGTCAACTCACTATGGAGCAAATGTTAACTGATCCCGATGAAGCCAAAGACTTTGTTGAAAAAACAAATGTTGATGCTTTAGCTATCGCTTGTGGAACATCACATGGTGCTTACAAATTTTCAAAACCACCCACAGGCGACATCTTATCTATTCAGCGCATCAAAGATATCCATAAGAAAATTCCAAATACGCATTTAGTGATGCATGGCTCTTCTGCCGTTCCTCAAGATTGGTTAAAAGTCATTAATGAATACGGTGGTAAAATTCCTGAAACCTATGGTGTCCCTGTATCAGAAGTACAAGAAGGCATTAAAAATGGTGTGCGCAAGGTTAATATTGATACCGATTTACGCTTAGCATCAACTGGTGCCATTCGTCGATATTTAGCTGAAAACCCTGAAGCTTTTGATCCACGCAAGTTCTTACGTAAAGCTACTGATGCCATGCGTGATATATGCATTGATAGGTTTAATTCTTTTGGAGCTGCTGGCAATGCCAGTAAAATCAAGCCAGTTTCTATGGATGATATGGCTGAAAAATATAAGTAGTATTCTTATAAAATACACCCAAGGACAACTCCTTGGGTGAAACATTATAAATTATTCATCAAGGATTATTTGATCAAATAAAATTCGTGTAAACGCTTGTGCATCTTTTGAGTCCAGATGCGAGCTATCAGGCAAATCAAACTTATCCAAACCTTTGATATCTTTAAAATGCAGCGTATTTAATAGAGGCTCTTGTTCAAGTTTCTTCCAATACAGTTGGCGTGGGTAGTATTGTTCATCTAATTCCCAATGCCCTTTATCAGTAGGAAACCTGACAAATATCACCTTTCCTCCCCGGTTATTAATTTTTTTAACAGCTATATTTAATATTTTGATATTAGGTTTCCATAATTCCGACTGAGTGGGTGGATCATTAACATAATTCTTTTCTTTACTGGTGACAAAATGTTTAAGCAATGCCACAGTGTCGGTTTTACTATAATCTGTTGTAATGGATTGATCTAGATTAGCTGTGGTATAAAAAACATCAGGAAAGCTCTTCTTCTTATCATAATGTTTGACTAACTCTTCTAACCCAAGAGATGGATGTAAAAATCGAAAGTGAGAATCAATGGAAGCAGTCAGATAAGCATCTAGTGATTTATAGAGAGTTGATTCTTCTTGATAGTAAGTATTATAAGCATTTTGCATATCCAAATACTTGGACTCTAAAACTTGTGCATTCATCGAAACAATCACAATACCGGTGAACTTTTCATCTTTCGCCAATGCTTTTAATGTCGCTACTGGGTAATTGCCATTAATACTTAATTGAGTGACAGCAAAGCTTGGAAATCTATTATTCAAATAGCCCATATCAATATTAATTTGACTGCGTGAAGCACCTAGCAATACCACTTGCTTGTCATGATAAACCTGTCCTCTGTGCCATGACCATAAATCTTTTGTATGAGTAATAGATGCCTCAAACCCCTGTTTTTTTAAACTGTACTCATAAGCTCCCAAACAACTCACACAAAGGATTATTACCAATAGCCATGTATACACCCAGGACTTATTTGAATTTTTAGAATTGGAAATAGATGAATGCATCTGAATCCCCCGAAGATAAAGCTATTAATATCAGTGCCAATGATAATACAACTGAACGTACAATAACTGGCATCTTAATCAGAACCACATCTATATCCTTATTTTTGGTCATCCATTGAAAGAAAAATAATGTAATAAATGAAACGACTACTATTTGCGTCCATAGATCCCATTTAATTAATGCCTGGCTTTCTTGCATAGACAACATCCCCATAACAAGAGATAAAGCTTGTGGCACGTTTTCTGCACGAAACAAAACAAATGCTAACATCACACAGAAAAATGTAATTAACATAAATATAAACTGCATGATTTTAAGTTTAAAGAAGGCCGAGGGTGCAAATAGTGACTTTAACCAACGTTCTGCCATTAAATAAAACCCATGTAATCCGCCCCAAATAACAAAAGTCCAAGCAGCACCATGCCATAAACCACCCAACAACATAGTAATCATGAGATTTCTAAACGTATTAAAAGACCCCAATCTATTGCCACCAAGAGGAATATACAGATAATCCCTTAACCATGATGATAAAGATATATGCCACCTGCGCCAAAAATCAGAAAAGCCAATCGCTGCAAAAGGCGAATTAAAGTTAAAAGGTAATGTAAAGCCTAAACACAAAGCAGCTCCGATTGCACACAATGAGTAGCCTGCAAAATCACAGAAAATTTGGCCATAAAAAAATAAGCCTGCCAACCATGAAGACAATAAATCAGGTTGTGCATTATCCACAAAAACAGTATTGACAAAAGGGGCAAAAAAAGCATCTGCCAATACGGTTTTAGTAAAGATTCCTACAATAAATAAACTGATTCCCGTGGAGAACACATCAAATGTAATGCGGTTTTGGTTCTTCAATTGAGGTAAGAATGTTTTTGCCCTAACAATTGGTCCTGCCACCAATTGAGGAAAGAAACTCACAAACAAAGCATAATCTAAAAAGCCATGATGTGGTTTAATTTTTTTATAGTAAATATCAATGGTATAAGATAGTGTCTGAAAAGTATAAAAAGATATACCCATAGGCAAGATAAAACCTGGATCACTGAAAGTCATGTCCAAACCAATCCCAGTGAGAACTGATTCAAAATTCTCTAATATAAACCCACTGTATTTGAAGACCGATAGTAGGCCTAAATTAAATATAAGACTCAACCATAACCAATACTTACGGTGTTTATCTGACTGACAGGCATGTATTTTTTTTGCTAGATTCCAATCAACAAAAGTAGAAAGAAAAAGCAGAATTACAAAAGGAGGATTCCATGCCGCATAAAAAACATAACTACCGAATAACAAATGCCCTTTTTTAATACTCCAAGGCAATTTGGAATAATGTACTATTAATATATAAATAAAAAACAGTAAAAAAGTGACAGAGTTAAAAAGCATTATTTAAATCATTAAAAATATGAGCTTGCATTATCTGTTAATCGCCCTAACTTGTCTAGTTCAAACATTTGGATGTCAACACCAACCGAAAACTAAGCCACTTCACCAATTGAAAAGTGAGCCACTAATTATTAGTTTTATTAATTAAACCAGTTTTTCTATTTTCTCTTAATCGATAGGGTCATATTAAACTTGTTCATGAATTAACATTAAAATCTAATCTATTTCAAGGGCTAACTTCTTTGAAGATAAACACTACTAAATATTGGGTGTTAATTGGTTAAAAATAGTAGGTTTTTTGATTTGATTCGTTATTTGAAATGTTATTAATAATATATTAAATTTAACATTCTCATTCAATAAGATAATTTATGACTCCACTTGGCCCCAAAGTTCTTGGTTGTTAGCCCATAGACCTATTAAAAATCTGCGGTATAATACAGCTACAGGTACATCACCTAATGAATCAATAAATTCCATCATGACTTTAGGGTGTATAACTTGATAGGTAACGTCCATAGCATATTCGAATAATTTTGAAAAAGTAGCAGAGTACTCAAAGTCTTCCTGGTTTTGTGATAAATAGTCTTTCGTTTTAACGCTGTCCTCTTGTGTTAAGTCTTTACCTGCAATGACTTGATTCCAGACTGAATCGTTGTAACTTCCTAAAATTTCAAAACCTGCTTTCTTGACATATAAATCAAATTCATCTGGTGAACAAAATTGATTCCTGGCCACATCTTTTCTTTCTGAATGGTCAATAACAAAACAATTATCCGCTTCATACTTCCATCTTTTCCAGCCTATATCACTGGCTAAATTCCATGTTTCAACATAGATTGTTCCACCAGGTTTCAATACGCGATTAATTTCTCGTAAGTAATTAAATAAATCTTCTTTATCCATATGACAAAAGACTGCAACACTGTAGACTTTATCAATACTGTTATCTTCAATACAAGATAAGTCATTGCGTTTTAACGCATGGAATTCTGCATTATCAAAATCACTTAAGCGCTCTTGAGCCACTTTTAACATATTTTCTGAAATATCTGTACCAATCCATTTTTTACAGATGGGCGCTAATAATTTACCAATGCGTGCAACACCACAACCTAATTCTAGGACCACATCGTTTTTATTAATGTTTAGTGCTGCCTTCATTTGATCAGCAGTCCACTTTCCATTACTTAACAAGGTTTCTTCATCAGTACTGCCATCAACAGCGATAGCGCCTGATTTTAGTGAATCTACGCGGTTATTCCACGTGTCTTTATAGCTATTTAATTCCATAATTTTATGATATTTACTGTTGTCAATTATTGAGAGTGGAGATTAACAGATTGAATACTTAGATACAAATTATTGTTTAATGATGCATTGAAATCATTAATAAAAAGGGCATTTTTAATTAATCAATTATTTTAATATGATTTTATCAATACCAGGTAATTTTTGTGCATCCACAATCAAATGATGAGATGGCCTGATTTTAAAACCATCCCCTAATTTTAAATTAGTGATAATTCCATCATGCTTATGGTGAATATAAATACGGGCTTTTCCTTTGCCATATGTCTGAATTAACTGTTTTATTTGTTGGGTTAACGTCTGGTAATCTGACGTCGATGTTATAAATCCAATTTTATTACAATAGGTGGCTATCGCTTCATTTAAGGTCAAAATGTGTTGGCCTCGTACTATAAATTTACCTGAAAAATTATCAATCCCTGCTTCACCTTCGACAATGACAATTTCATCCTTTAACATTTTCTCTTGGTTTTCAAAGTATGTATTTCTAAAGAAAGTGGTTTCAATTTCATGGGTTTCATCTGAAATAACCACACTGGCTGAATTTTCATTGCGCACCCTAACTGAGTCAATCAAACCGCCAACTAACACTGGTTGGCCGTTAAAATATCTTTTTTTGGCAAAATCGTCACCTTCATTTTTACTAGGCACTTCTTCTGGTCGTAAATCTAATACTTTTTCAATAGAATGACTGGTCACTGTATCCAACCATTGAGCCACTGTTGCAATAGGATGTCCTGTCATAAAATGACCCAGCATATTGCGTTCATTAAACAAGCGCAGTTTTTCCTCAAAATCTTCTACATTTGGCAAGGGCATGGGCATTTCATTGGTAGATTTGACACTGGCTGCGCCAAACAAGTCGACTTGACCTGATTCTTGATCTCGGTTCTTTTGTTGTGCAGATTTCAGCACATCTTCCATACCTAGCATCAGTGCTTGCCTATTGCTATGTAGCGTGTCAAATGCACCTGAGAGTATAAGTGCTTCTAAAGTTCTTTTATTGACTTTATGTAAATCGACTCGTACACAAAAATCATAAATTGAAGTGAAAACCCCATTGTCCTGACGTTCTTGCATTACACTTTCAATGGCTCCTTTACCCACACCTTTGATTGCACCTAACCCATAAACAATTGATAAACCTTCGCCGGCTTTAAAATAATAATCAGATTGATTGACATGAGGCAATTGCATTTCAATCTTCATCTGTTTAGTATCTTGTATTAAATGTACAACTTTTTCTGTATTATCCATATCAGCAGATAATACGGATGCCATAAATTCTACTGGATAATGTGCTTTTAACCATGCAGTTTGATAGGCGACCAAAGCATAAGCGGCTGAATGAGATTTATTGAACCCGTAACCAGCAAATTTAATGATAATATCAAAAATTTCTTTGGCTACATTGCCATCAACTCCACGCTCAACGGCTCCCTTCTTAAATACTTCTGCTTGTTGTAGCATTACCGACTCAATCTTTTTACCCATGGCTTTACGCAAAATATCTGCACCACCTAATGAGTAACCCGATAAAACCTGAGCGATTTTCATGACCTGCTCTTGGTATAATATGACGCCATAGGTAGGTTTAAGAATTTCTTCAATATCAGGGTGTAAATAATCTGGCTCTATGCGCCCATGTTTACACTCTACATAGGTATCAACCATACCCGAATCCAATGGTCCTGGACGGTATAAAGCGACCAAAGCAATAATTTCAGCAAAAGAATCTGGAATCAGACGCCCAATGAGTTCTTTCATGCCATTTGATTCAAGCTGAAAAATCGCTGTAGTTTGGCAACTTTTCAACAAATCAAATACTTTTTTATCATCTAATGGAATTTTAGAAATATCTAATTGTGAATCTACATCTCTACTTTTATTGATTGCAATAACAGCATTATCAACTATGGTTAATGTTCTTAATCCTAAGAAGTCAAATTTCACTAAACCAATTGTTTCAACATCATCTTTATCGTATTGACTAAGTATGCCTTGAGCATGTTCATCTTTGTAAACAGGACAAAAATCACTCAGTTTACTGGGAGCAATAACCACTCCTCCGGCATGTTTCCCCGTATTTCTTATTAATCCCTCAAGCTGTAAAGCCATATCTAATAATTCACTGGCTTCATCATCTGTTTCTTTTTTTAAACTTAATTCTTTAGACTCTTTCAAGGCTTTGGGCAGTGTTATCCCGAGATCATTGGGAATTAATTTGGCAATACCATCCACCATTGGATAAGGATACCCAAGTACACGCCCGACATCTCTAACAACCGCTTTTGCACTTAATGTTCCAAATGTAATGATCTGACTAACTTGATTCGACCCATAAGTTTTTGCCACATACTCAATCACTTCATCACGCCTGTCCATACAAAAATCAACATCAAAATCAGGCATGGATAACCGTTCTGGATTTAAGAAACGTTCAAAAAGTAATTCATATTCAAGTGGGTCTAGGTCAGTAATGCGCATCACAAATGCCACTAATGAGCCTGCACCAGAACCCCTACCAGGGCCAACTGGAATCTTATTATTTTTAGACCAGTTAATAAAGTCTGCAACAATTAAGAAGTAACCGGGAAAGCCCATCTGTAATATAATATCAACTTCGAATTGTAGGCGCTCAAAATATTCTTCGATGGTATAATCTAAAGCGGTGCCATTTGTATCTAGATATTTCTGCAATAATTCTTTTGTGATTCGCCTGAAATATTCTGCTTCTGTTTCACCTTTTGGAATGGGGAATGCAGGCAGGTAATATTCACCTAAATCAAATTTAAAATTACACCTTTTAGCAATTTCAACTGTATTTTTGATGGCCTGTGGAATATCATTAAAGCGTTCTAACATTTCATCAGCCGATGTTAAATATTGATCTCTGGTATAGACTTTTTCACGTCTTGGATCCGCCACAACCAGCCCTTGATTAATACAAACCCTGGCTTCATGTGCATTAAAATCATTCGTTTGTATAAAACGAGCATCATTTGTTGCCACAAGAGGAATTTGATGATGCGCAGATAAATAAATGGTCGCATCATTATGCCATTTTTCATTCTTACGATTAATTCTAGCGATACTCAAATAAAAACGGTCGCCATAAATTTTTTTCCACAGATCAATCTTAATTGAAGCTTGATCCATCTTTTTATTTAAAATTAATTGACCAATGTCGCCTCGCATATTGCAGCTAATGAATATCAATCCTTGATGATGTTGTTCAATCCATTGTTCTTTCAACATCGGTCTGGATTGATGGTAACCCTGTTGATGAGCCATCGAAATTAATTCACTTAAATTCAAATACCCTTGCCGATCTTGGCATAAAAACGTGGCTGAATAGACCAAATCATTTTCTTCATCTTGAACTAAAACCTCAGCACCCATTAAAGGTTTGATACCAGCATTTATAGCAGCTTTATAAAACTTAATTGTTGCATACATATTATTAAAATCTGTAATCCCAACTGCTGGTGAATTAGATGATTTCAATTGGTCTATAATTTGACCAATTCTCAAGGTTGAATCGACTATAGAATATTCCGAATGAAGATTAAGGTGAACGAATTTTGCTTGCATTAAGTTTTTGGAAATTTAGTATTGGGCATATTTTAGCATTTCTCTATTCAATAGCTTTAATAGTAATCAAAACAATTGCTAATTAATAAACTCATGTGAGTTATATATTATCTCAAATCTGAAAGTTATAATTTATTAACGTGACACCATTTTAATTATTTCTAAAAATACATCAAAATTGAGAAAAATTAGACTTATGAACCTTATTATATTGTGTATTTGTTAACGGGTTAACAGTTTTTAATTGATATTTTCAGTAATAAGTGGTATTTTTTTATCTTTATTGACACTTATAAATAATAGTATTCAGGTCTGATTTTATATTTTTACTTTAACAAACAGATCGGTATAACTTTTTTTTAACTAATTTGAGGTCAGCGTTATGTGTAATAAATTCCTAACAACTATATTAATTCTGATTAACTTGACTTTCATGTCAACGCAATCATTCTCTCAATATAAATCACCAGCTATTTCAGATATACTTTTAAATAGTAAAAACTCACATTCAATAATTCAAAAAAATACTTCTTTTAACTCTGGGATTTCAGGTTCTTGGTACAACCCACCTCAGTCAGGACATGGTTTTTTTATAGAATCATTAGGCAATAATATATATTTTATGTCATGGTTTGCTTATGATTCATTCGGGTTCCCAACATTTATCATTGGTACTGGAACCACTACATCTGATAACACCATAAGGTTTGATATGAGTTTTGTTTATGGTATGGCCTGGGGCGTATTTGATAATTCTAATTTAGTGACAGATTCTTGGGGGACTGTAGATATTACTTTCAATGACTGTAACAGTGCAACTGTTGTCTATAATTCTACCTATACTGATGTATTTGGTACTTTTTATGGCACAGGTAATTTACCCATAATTAGACTGACAAGCATTGAAAATCTTCCCTGTACATTCAATAATGGCAATGACATTAGTATCTCAGGAGAGGTTACCAACTCCAATACCAATAATGGTATATCTGACGTTGATGTTGAGTTATTGTTAAATGGAATAGTGATATCTAATGTAAAATCTGACAGCACTGGTAAGTATGAATTCAATCAATTAAAACCAGATGTAAACTATGATTTAAGATATTCTCGAAATGGCTTTATACCTACAAATTACAGCAATGCAAGAACGCCACTAGATGGCACTCTTTTCATAGAAACAATAAAATCAATTGCTGCTGAACCTGGTGGAATTAGTGGCCAAGTTAACAATGCTGTTACAGGTGCTGGAGTGGCTGGTGTCAGAATTGATTTTCGTAATGGAGTGAATGTTAAATCTGGTCCAATAGCGAAAACAGTAGTGACAGATTCTGACGGTCAATATTCAATTTCATCATTAAATGCAGGAAATTATACAGGCACTTTGAATGGTAATGATGAGTTCAATACCAGCTTTTTTTCTGCCAACAATAATGCAAGTCAAATGGATACAAACCAATTAGGCAACATAGTTCCCAAGTTGCCTCCTGGTGAAATAAGAATTGTTCTTTCCTGGGGTGAGAATCCATCAGATTTAGATAGTAATTTAACAGGACCACTGTCTGATAATAGTAGTGAACGATTCCATGTATTTTATGGGAATAGGGGTAGTTTAGAAAGCAGTCCTTTTGCACAACTAGATATCGATGACGTTTCAAGTTTTGGTCCTGAGACCATAACAATCTCTCAAGTTTTGCAAGGAACTTATCGTTACTCTGTTCGTGATTTTACAAATGGAGGATCTACAACAAGTGCCTTTTTAGCGGCATCATCAGCCCAGGTATCTGTATTTATTAATGACACAATTCAAACTTTTAGTGTACCAAATGAACCAGGTACATTGTGGACAGTCTTTGAATTGAACAACTCTACCATTACTCCAGTCAACAATATGTCATTTGGGCTTGATTTTGTTAAGAGTACCAATTTAAATCAAATAAATACGGATGCAGAATTAATGATTAATTTGCCGAATAAAAAACTAACTCATCAATAGGCTAATATTTATTATGATAATTTTTATAAAACCTGTTAAACATTGAGTGATTATATAGATTCAAATAGATTCATTTGCAATAATTTTTGTATTGGAGCATAAGTTTTTCTGTGGTGTTTGCAAGGCCCATATTTTTGTAATTGTTGCAAATGAAATTTTGTACCATAACCTTTGTGTTTATCAAAACCGTATTCAGGATAATCAGCGTGCAATTCTCGCATTAATCTGTCTCTTGCATTTTTGGCTAAGATTGATGCCGCTGATATCTCAGGAATAATTCCATCACCACCAATAATTGCTCTTGCAGGTTGTTTGAACTGTGGACATTTATTGCCATCTACTAATATTTCATCGAATCCACAATTGAGTTTTGCAACTGCTTGTTGCATACCTAATAAACTGGCCTGTAAAATATTGATATCTTCAATAGTTTCAACCGAAACATGAACCACAGCATAATCTAAAGCATTCTTAATAATTAAGGACTCTAGTTCAATTCTTTTTTTTTCAGTTATTTTTTTTGAGTCATCTAAACCCTGAATAGGTTTACTCAATATGACAGCTGCAATACTGACAGGTCCTGCTAACGGTCCTCTCCCAGCTTCATCAACACCAACAATTATAGACATTCTTTTATGAAATTTTGTATGGCTATCGCTGCATTCACATCAGGTGAAAGTAAATCCTGATGTAATCGAATAAACTCTGATTGCATATTTAAACGAACATCCTCCTTGGATAACTTTAATAATTCAGTATATAAATTTTCTACTGTCATTTTTTTCTGTAAAACTTCAGACACTAAAAATCCACCAAAAAGCACATTTGGCAATGAGTAATAAGGTAATAACATCATATTAAATGTTTTAACGATTGAATACGTTATTGCCGAAATTTTATATCCGACTACCATAGGAGTCTTGCATAGCATAGCTTCTAATGAAACAGTGCCAGATGCCAATAAAGCCAAATCAGCTGCTTTTAATAACTCAGTCGCATCTTTTAGTATAATTATTTTTAATTTAATTCTATCGGCACACTCTTGAATATAATCAATTTTGGTATTATTTGTATTTGCAGAAACAATTTGCAAATCTTTAAATTCTTGTTTTAGTTTTAAAGCTGTTTTTAAAAAAATATCAGTGTGCGCTTTTAATTCATTACTTCTTGATCCTGGCAATACTGCCAATACAGGTTTGTTGCTGTCCAAATTTAAAGCAAGCTTTGCTTTAAATTTATCAATATTTAATTCAATTGACTGAGCAAGAGGATGTCCTACAAATTGAGCTTTACCGCCTAAATCATGATAATATTTAGGCTCAAATGGGAATAATGTCAATACTAAATCGGTTAATTGACTAATCCATCTGGCCCTTTTGGGTCGCCATGCCCAGATAGATGGGCTAACATAATGAATTATTTTTATGCCATGATTCTTAAGTTTTTTTTCTATGGGAAAATTTAAATCTGGCGCATCTATACCAATAAATATATCAGGTTTTTCTGCAAGTATTTTCTGTACAATAGTCTTTCTTAACTGCAATAACTTGGGTAATTTTTTGATCACCTCTGCAATACCCATAATTGCAAATTCTTTATTTGAGTTGATTAACCGTAATCCAGCAGATTCTAATTTATCACCACCTACACCAAAAAAATCAATTCTTGCTTCGAGCTTATTAAGATGTGTCAATAAATCAGAACCCAGTAAGTCACCTGAATCCTCTCCAGCTATTATTGCAATCTTAAGTTTTTTTTGGGTCATTTCTGATTAAAGCGTATATAAAATTATCTAACAATACTTCTACTGCTATTATTTATGAAATCAACCATTAGTTTAACAGCAGGTTGATCGACCGCTATTTTTTCAATTTCTTTTACAGCCTGTTCTAATCTTAAATCTGACTTATAAAGAAAATTAAAAGCCTTTTTTATGGCTTTAATACTTTCTTGTGAATAGCCTCTGCGCTTTAAACCAACTGCATTAATAGTTCTAGCTACCGCAGGACTCCCTTGAGCCATGACATATGGAGGTAAATCTTTTTGAAAGCCTGTATCCATAGCGGTAAAGGCATGTGCACCAATCCGACAAAATTGATGAAGCTTTGTAAATCCACCTAATATAACATAATCATCTAAATGAACATGTCCTGCAAGAGTACTTGCATTCGCAATAATAACATTATTTGCTATCACACAATCATGGGCAATATGAACATAGGCCATAATCCAATTATCATTGCCAATTTTAGTTAACCCCTGATCATCAATTGTACCTCGATTAATTGTGACATATTCTCTTATGGTATTATTATTACCAATTAATGTACGAGTAGGTTCTTGATTGTATTTTTTATCTTGTGGTTCTTCACCGATAGATGAGAACTGAAAAATTCTATTATTTTTACCAATATCAGTATGTTTAGATACAGTAACATGTGTTTTTAATTCTGTGCCAGACCCTATTGAAACGTCTTCTTCAATGATACAATAGGCACCAATTTTAACATCATCTGCAATCTTAGCAGTCGGATCAATTATGGCTGTAGGATGAATCATAATATTTTATTTACTGGCACTGGCACAAAGCAATTCTGCTTTTGCCACAACCTTACCATCAACTATGCCTTGACAGACATATTGAACCATATTTCTCATTCTGCGTTTAATGGTTGTATGTAAATGCAATTGGTCTCCAGGCACAACTGGCTTACTAAACTTGGCATTATCAACTTTCACTAAATAAAAAATATCATCATCCTCTTTTAATTCTCCAATCGCTAATCGAGAGAGTATTCCAGAGGCTTGTGCCATGGCTTCAATAATTAGAACCCCTGGCATAACAGGATGCTTAGGAAAATGACCAGTAAAATGGGGCTCATTAAAAGTAACATTTTTTATCGCTGTTAAATGTTCGCCTAACTTATAATCAATGACTCTATCTACCAATAAAAATGGATACCTATGTGGCAGTAATTTTAATATTTTTTCAATTTCAACTTGCTCTATCGTATTTGTTTCTTGTGTCATTAACTTATTCTCTCATTTATTCTATATTTACTTATTTATATTTTTTTCTAATTTTGCTAGTTGTCTTGCAATTTTATCTAACTGCTTAATTCTTACTGCACTTTTACGCCATTCTTTAGTTTCTTGAATCGGTGAAACAGAACTATAACTTCCTTCTTTTTTAATTGAGCGAGTCACTAATGCCATCGATTGTAGAGTTACATTATCACACACTTGTAAATGGCCTAAGATACCTACACCCCCACCAACCAAACAATTTTTACCAATCTTTGCAGAACCTGCAACAGCAGAACAACCCGCCATAACAGTATGCGCTCCTATATGAACATTGTGTGCAATTTGTATTTGGTTATCTAACCTGACATCATTCTCTAAAACAGTATCATCTAAGGTGCCTCTATCAATGGTTGTGTTGGCTCCAATTTCGCAATCATCTCCTATACTAACGGCACCAAGTTGTGGCACTTTAATCCAACCTTTAACATCTCTAGCTAATCCAAATCCATCCGCTCCAATCACAGCACCAGGATGAACTATTACTCGATCCCCTAGATGGCTATCATATGAAATGGTCACATTGGGCTTAATCATGCAACTTGTTCCTATTTGACAATTATCTCCTATAGTGACATGTGCTTCCAAAACAGTGTTTTCTTTAATGACAGTATTTTCTCCAACAATACTGTAAGGACCAATCATAACATTTTTAGCAATTTGAGCAGAATCAGCAATTATCGCAGTTTTATGAATGCCCGTAAAAGATAATGATCTGTTTTGAAATAAACTAGCAATTTTGGCAAAAGCCACATACGGATCCTTTGCTAATATTTTATTTCCTGAGTAAGATTCATGACAGTCTTTGGACATAATCACAATGCCTGCTTTTGTGTCTTTCAGTAATGATAAATATTTACTATTAGATAAAAAACTAATTTGGTGAGATTGAGCATTTTTTAGTGTCGCCACACCTTCAACTTCATGATTAGTGTCACCTATTTGATCATAGTCAAATCTGCTCGCTAATTCATTTAAGTTAATTTTCATTATTGTTATTTTTATCCTTAAGTAAATTTAAAATTTCATCAGTAATATCCATTTCATCACTGACATACAATATTGAATTGATAAGAATCGCATCATAACTATTATCAATAGCATATTTTTTTACGATTTTGCCTAATTCATCTTGTATGTCATTGAGGGTTTGATTATTACGAATAATAATGGCATCTTTTAAATCTTCCTTTGATCTTCGTATTTGTCTTTCAAGAATTCGTGCTCTTTCCTGTAATTGGCCCAATTCAGAAAGAGACATTATTGCTCCATCTTTTGTAATGCGGTTTTCCAAAACTTTTAAACTAGTTTCTTTTTGTTCAATTTCGTTGTACTGAACTTCAAACTCGGAATTTATTGATTCTCTGGCATTTCTGATTTGTGGAGAATTATTAATCAAGTCTTCCATATTCACAAAACCAATTTTCTCAGCTGAAAAAACTTCACAGCTAAACATAACCAGTAAAAAAAATACTGTTATACTTATATTGGTTTTTTTATATCTAAATTTCATACCACATAAAATTTATCAAAAAGTATTACCAAATGCAAACTGAATTGACTCTGTTTCATCAAATTCATTATCATTAAATGGCATTGCAAAGTTAATAATAATGGGACCTACTGGTGCTTGCCATTTTAATGCAAGACCTGCAGAATGCCTAAATTCACGTGCCTCAAAATCATCAAATTCGCTAAAAACATTACCGAAATCCCAAAATAAAGCCAATCTGGCTGTATTTCCTACTTTAGTAAACGGGGTTGGAAATACTAATTCTACAGATCCAAGTGTTTTCAAACTACCACCGACAGGATCTCCTTGTCTAGATGTAGAAGGCAACCCTGCACTAGCTGAATCTATAAAAACTGTTGATTTTGGACCTAAAGTATTGTCTCTATATCCCCTAACAGATTGAACACCACCTGCAAAAAAGTTTTCAAAAAACGGCAATTTACTTGAACCAGAATATCCATCTCCGTAACCGAGTTCACCACTTAATGAAAGGGTTAAATTTTTAGTCAAGGAGAATAATTTATTTGTTTTAGCAGTAAATTTATAAAATTTTGCAGAACTACCTGGCAAAGTAAATTCTGCTCCTAAACGATAAAAAGAACCACTATTAGGGTTAAAGAATCTATTTCTACTGTCTCTGGACCATCTGGCTTCAGCTTTATAAAAAGTAAATGAGTTCCTTACTTGGAATGGAACCAACAAACCATCTCTAATTCCATCTGGATCGGCAGGAATTGTATTGGGTTGTTCAGGCAAACAATCAACACCATTCCAGTCCACATTATTTGCTAAAGCGCCTTGAGTTGAATAAGCATAGCCTCCTAAATCACATAAATCTGAAAATATCACAGCTGCTGTCGAACCTAAAAAAGCTTTAACATTTTTTCTTTCATAAGAAACACTTGTAAAAATCCTATCATACTCAGAAATTGGGAAACTCATATGCATACCAAATCCGCCATTACTTGAACTAAATCGCGCAATATTGGCTTCTCCAAAATTAGATGTAGAATAATTCATACTAAACCCACGAGTGACACCTTCATCGGTATAATAAGGGTTTTCATAAAATACATTTAGTTGTTTAAAGAATTTACTATTATTGACTGCAAAGGATAAAGCATTACCTGTTCCTAATAGATTTTGTAAAGAAACTGATATAGAGGTATTGATTCCACTCACCTGTGAAAAACCAACTGAAAATTGAAACTGTCCTGAATTTCTTTCTTTAACCGTTACTTCAACATCAACCTGATCCTCAGTGCCTGGCACTTTAGGTGTTTCAATGGTTATTTCCTCAAAGTATGGTTTTTGCTGCAATCTTATTTTTGAACGCTCTACAAGAGATTTTGAATACCAACCACCTTCAAATTGTCTCATTTCACGCCTTAATACTTCATCCTTAGTTTTAATGTTTCCATTAAAATTAATATTTCTGACATAAACACGTTTACCTGGTTCAACAAAGTAAGTCATATTAACTGTTGAAGTTTCCTTATTTACATCAGGTACAGGAGTTATTTCAGCAAATGCATAGCCTAAGTTACCCAACACTATTTTCATTCTTTCAGCACTTAGTTCTGTTAGGTTTCTGGCAAATACATTGCCTTGTTTAGAAACTAATAATGATTCTAATGAGCTCTTTGGCATTACCATTTCGCCGGTTAATTGCATTTCACCAAACTTATAGGGTTCTCCTTCTTTAATATTAGCTGTAATGTAAATGTCTTTTTTATCTTTGCTAATTGTGACTTGCACAGATTCTACATTAAAATCAACATAGCCTCTATCCATATAGTAAGAGGTTAACTTTTCCAAATCCCCATTAAGTTTTTCTTTAGAATATTGATCGTTTGATGAATACCAAGAAAGCCAACCTGTTGTATCAGACTCGAAGGTATCAATAAGTTCTTCATCTGTAAAAACCGTATTTCCAACAATTTTAATGTGTTTTATTTTTGCGGCTTTACCCTCTTCAATCTCAATATCCAATTTGACTCTATTGCGATCTAAATCTTTTACATTTGCATCCACAACAACATTATATTTGCCTCGAGAAAAATATTGCTTAGTTAATTCAGTTTGCACCCTTTCTAGTTGAAGCTTATCAAACACCTCTCCCTCTACCAAGCCAATATTTCTTAAGCCTTTCAACAATTCCTCTGTTTTTATGGCTTTATTACCATCAATAGCTATAGATGCAATAGCAGGTCTTTCTTTGAGTGTGATAACTAATATATCGCCATTTCTAGATACTTTCACATCATTGAAATATCCAGTTCTAAAGAGTGATTTTACCGCTCGTGATACAGTTCTATTAGTTACTGTATCTCCTTTTTCTATAGGAAGGTAGGTGAAAATAGTACCATGCGAAATTCTATCGGCTCCTTCTAGACGGATGTCTTCTACTTCAAATGGCTCAAATGCCAATACAAACGATGTGAATCCCAATAATATAAACAGTAATAATGATTTAACCATATCTTTTTATCTTTTATCTTTTTATTTTAAGAAGGCAATTAAATCCTTCTAGATTGTTATTATTAATCGATCATTTTAAGATATTAACCTTAAAATGTCGTTATAAAATGCAATTGACATGAAACAAAGTAGAAAAACAATACCTACGGTCTGACCTTTCAATTGAAATTCTTCGCTCAACGGACTTCCTTTTATCTTCTCAAACAATAAAAATAGAATTTGCCCACCATCTAACATAGGAATAGGTAATAAGTTAATAATTCCTAAACTTAAACTGACTAATCCTAGAAAACCTAAAAACCACGCCACACCTCTTGATGCAGAATCATTTGCAACTTGTGCAATTGTTATAGGTCCAGATAAACTTTTAATTGAAGCTTTACCTGTAATTATTTTACCCATCATCTCCAATGAGACAGTGGTCATTCTCCAGGTCTCATTAATTGCCACTGGCAATGCATTTAAAATTCCATAAGAGTTACTAAATATTAAGGAATTGTAAAATTCACGTGAAGCTTCATCTGTCATTTGTGGACCAATGCCTATAATTCTTCTTGATGCATTAGTTTCATCCTCAACAGCGTGGGCAATAGTAACATTTAAAGTATTATTATTTCGTAAAATTTTTAGATTTATTTCTTTGTCAATATGCTTATTCAACATATTCACTACATCATACCAATCATGTGTAATGTCAGAATTAACCGCAATAATCTTATCACCAGTTAACACTCCAGCTAATTCTGCAGGCTTACCGTCCATTACATTTTCCACAACATTTGGTAAAGGCACTCTCCATACGTTTATACCGACCTGATTGAACATTTCAGTTTCATCAACACCTTCTGGCAACTGAGAGAGAGGCAGAGTCAATTTTTCTGTTTCACCATTTTCATGGATAACTACTAAAGGAATGTCTTTTCTATCTAAACCATTTGTAATCAGTTCTAATGCAACATCTTGCCATGTTTTAACTTCATAACCATCCAAACTGACAATTCTATCTTTAACTCTGGCGCCAGCCTGCAAAAGGATTTTTTCAGGTGCGTCAATAACGGGTTTAATTTCGGTTTTTCCATAAACAAACATCATCCAAAATAATAATACCGCAAGAATAAAATTAAAAGCAGGGCCAGCAAACATAATCAGTGCACGTTGCCAAATTGGTTTAGAATTATAGGTTAAATGCAAATCCTCATGTGATACTTGTATATCTGGGTCTCTTGTGTCCAATAATTTAACATATCCACCAAGTGGAATTGGAGCAAAACCAAATTCTGTGCCATGCTTGTCATGTTTCGACCAAAATAATTTTCCATAACCTACACTAAATTTAAGGACTTTAACACCAAATTTGCGTGCAACCCAATAATGACCATATTCATGAAATGTAACCAACACACCCAATGTCACTAACATCCACCAAACTGAGCTAATAAATTCAATCATTATCATTCACCATTTGCTTTGTAATATTTCTAATTTCGCAATCTAACTCTAATAATTGATCAACATTCTCTACGCTTGTAATATTAGATGTTTGCAAAATCTTATGATTGATTTTTGCAATTGAAGTAAATGGTATTTCTCCATTTAAAAATGCCTCTACTGTCACTTCATTAGCCATATTTAAAATAGCCATTGCAGTGCCTCCTTGATCAATGGCTTCTCTGGCAAGTTGCAAACAAGGAAACTTATTATAATCTGGTGGATAAAAATTTAACGATCCAATCTTAAGCAAGTCAATTAAATTTGCACCTGACTTAATTCTATCTCGAAAACCTAATCCATAGGCAATGGGTATTCGCATATCAGGCTCTCCCAATTGTGCCAAAACCGAACCATCGTTATAACAGACCATTGAATGTATGATACTTTGTGGATGCACATGCACATCAATGGCTTCACTTGATAGGTTAAATAACCAATGAGCTTCAATAATTTCCAATCCTTTATTCATTAATGTAGCAGAATCGACAGATATTTTTCTCCCCATATCCCAATTTGGATGTGCGCATGCTTGAGCTGGAGTAATATCTTCAAAAGTTTTGATATCTCGATTCCAAAAAGGGCCTCCAGATGCGGTTAAAATTATTTTACTAAGGTTTGATGGTGTATTGCCAATCACATAATCATCGGGCAAACATTGATAGATAGCATTATGCTCACTATCTAAAGGTATAATATTTGCATGATTTTGTTTAGCCGCTTTCATCACTAAATCACCAGCAACAACAATGGCTTCTTTATTGGCCAATAACAAGTCTTTACCTGCTGAAACACTGGCTAAAACAGGCTCCATTCCTGCGCTACCAACAATGCCTGCTACCACCATATCTACTTCAGACAATTGACAAATATTTATTAATTCATCTTTTCCTGATAAAACTTTTGTTTTTAAACCGACTTCATTAAGATGCTTTTTTGTGTCTGTATAATATTTATTGTTTGTCACAACAACATATTTTGGCTCAATTCTTATACAAATTTCTATTAATTTATTTATATTTGAATGAGCTGTTATTGCAAAAACATTAAATTTATCAGGGTGTCTTGCAATAATATTCAAAGTACTATCACCAATAGAACCCGTTGCACCTAATACGACAACATTTTTACAATCACTTTCATTCATGAAATCTGAATTGTCGAATGTATAAACACAAAATAAAATGGAGTCGCAGCGATAAGAGAATCGAATCTATCTAAAAACCCACCATGACCTGGTAATAAAAAACCACTGTCTTTAACTTGAGAATGACGTTTTAATAAACTAGCAAACAAGTCACCTATTACAGATATACCGGCTATTAATGGAAAAGCAATAACAAAATACAACCAATCTTGCTCTAGCCATATTGCTACAAAATAACCATATACAGCAGAAAGTACAAGACCTCCTAAAAGTCCTTCAATCGTTTTACCAGGACTTACTTTAGGAGCTAATTTATATTTACCAAAACTCTTACCAGAAATATAAGCCCCAATATCGGCAACCCAGACGAGTAAAAATAAGATTAAAGTTAATTGATTCCCATAATTTGATATTTGATGCAAAGCAATTAATGATGCGCCAAACAATAATAAAACACCAACTCCTAATGCATATTTGACCGTAACTCTATCTTTACCTTCTTGTGGTTTAAATAACCAATACAAACATATCAACCAAATTACCGAAGTTGCAATGAGTATTCTATCTACATCAATGACAATAAACGAGGCATGATTAATAAAAAATATACTGATGGCTACAACGGCTGAGATAAGTATTGAATTAACTTGAGCAGGTCTAACTATTTGACACCATTCATAAGCAATCATCATGGCTAAAAAACATGTAAACAAGGTAAAAACTAATTCATTTCCATACCATATGATTGCAAGTACAATGGGCGCCAACACTAAAGCCGTTAGTATTCTTTGTTTAAGCATTATTTAATTTCCTTAATTTGTTTTGATGTTTTGCCAAACCTTCTTTCTCTTT
>Ga0316204_10005522_pt1 | contig 20719 bp, 20 predicted proteins | sample 6monrhotite_MG_2_FD_205661 | JGI IMG/M metagenome (GOLD analysis project Ga0316204, IMG submission 205661) | Microbial mat bacterial communities from mineral coupon in-situ incubated in ocean water Damariscotta River, Maine, United States -... | ecosystem: Environmental > Aquatic > Marine >... | reverse complement strand
TTGGCAATGCAGCAGAGAACATGGATGCAGGGTCTGTGGGATGCGTCAAAATCGTTCGACTTACCCGCCAAGTTCACCCCCATTTATTCGCTATGAATAGTTTCTAATGGAAAATCTCGGTTTAATTTTCCCCTGTATCAAATAGTAAGATATTGAAGAAACGAATTGTTTGAGGGTAACTAGAGTGGAGCTAGTACTATAATAAACAGTTAAAACGTCATTCAATATAAAGTAGATTTGGGACTGCTTTCTAGCAGTTTTACATGTCCGCGCTCGACTCGTATCACCATTAGCAAGCCAAAACCCTATGCGCCACCCTGTTTTATCGCATCCGTTCACCTTAATCTGTGGCTAATTAAGGTTTTTAGGTTTGCGGCTGTTTCAGTTAGAATGCGCGTCTAAAATTTAAACCATTAAGGATCAAATCATGACTTATCAGATCGCCCCCTCAATTCTTTCCGCTAACTTTGCTAAGCTAGGCGAAGAAGTAGATAACGTACTTGCCTCTGGCGCGGACATCGTGCATTTCGACGTAATGGACAATCATTACGTACCTAACCTGACAATCGGCCCTCTAGTTTGTGAAGCTTTGCGTAAGCATGGCGTAACCGCAGACATCGACGTGCATTTGATGGTTAAGCCAGTGGATCGCATCATTCCTGACTTTGCAAAAGCAGGCGCGACTTACATCACTTTCCACCCAGAAGCATCTGAGCACATCGACCGCACTATCGGTCTTATCAAGGAACTGGGTTGCAAAGCTGGCTTGGTATTCAACCCAGCTACGCCGTTGGATATTCTGAAATACACATTGCCTAAATTGGACATGGTTTTGCTGATGTCAGTCAACCCAGGCTTTGGCGGACAGAAGTTTATTCCTCATGTTTTGGATAAAGCACGTGCTGTACGTAAGATGATTGATGATGGCGGCTACAATTGTCGTTTGGAAATCGACGGCGGCGTGGGGCCAGCTAACATCAAAGAAGTTGCCGAAGCTGGCGTGGATACTTTTGTTGCTGGTTCAGCCGTGTTCAGCAAATACAACGCTAACGACAAAAATCACTATGACACCGTCATCGGTGAATTACGTGCGGAGTTGGCTAAAGTCAAAAAATAATCTAAACCATTCACCACAGAGACACAGAGAAAACCAAGCTAGAATTAGAATCAATCAAATAGCGTTTTAGATTTGCTTTTGATTTACTCTGTGTCTCTGTGGTGAAATTTTGAATTTCAGGATCTTATGAACTTTCCTATATCTATTCAAGCTATCGTCATTGACCTTGATGGTACGCTTCTGAATACCGCACCAGAGTTGGCGGAATCAGCTAATCGCATGTTGCGTGACATGGGGCGTTCTGCCGTGTCGCAAGAGTTGTTGATGAGCTATATCGGCAACGGCATTTCTTGGTTGGTTAAACGCGCGCTGACGGGTGATATGCATGCTGAGCCGGATGCTGCTTTGTATGACAAAGCTTTGCCGATATTTGAACAGCATTACACCGAGCTATTGTTGCAAAGTAAGCCGTTTGCGGGTGTTATTCAGGGATTGGATGAACTTAAAGCAGCGGGCTTTAGGCTGGGCTGCATCACCAACAAGGTGGCGCGATACACCGAGCCACTGCTAAAAGGCATTGGTCTTGCACATTATTTCGAAATTGTGCTGTCCGGTGATACATTGGCGGAGAAGAAACCTCATCCTCTACCTTTGTTACATAGCGCAGAGTTTTTCGGTGTGCCGATTGAGCAATTATTGCTAATTGGTGACTCTTTAAATGATGCAGTTGCCGCTCGTGCCGCAGGCTGTCCGATATTCTGCGTGCCTTATGGTTATAATCACGGTGAACCGGTAGATGGCTTGGACTTGGATGCGGTAATTGCCGACCTGCCTGCTACCTTAAAATTAATTAAGCGCGTTTAATCATGAAATTAATAAACCTCCTCAGTTGGCGATGGTGTTGATGCATATTTAGGGTGGGCAGTTTTGCCCACCGTTTTTGTATAGCGTCAGCGCGAGTGCAAATGCTCGCGCTACAAATACCGGAGGTTTTATAATGCTGTCCCCCATCACTGAAATAGAATTTAAAGCACTTGCCTCGCAAGGTTACAATCGCATCCCTTTGGTTGCGGAGACTTTTGCCGATCTCGACACACCCTTATCGCTTTATCTCAAGCTTGCCAACCGTCCATATTCTTATTTACTAGAATCGGTGCAGGGCGGTGAACGTTTTGGACGCTATTCTTTCATCGGTTTGCCTGCCAGTACACGCATCACGGTACGCGGCAATCAAGTTTCATTGACCACGCCTGCTGGAGAAGCGACGCAAGAATGCGCTGACCCGCTGAGCTACATCAAAGAATATCAAGCGCAGTTTAAGGTTGCACCGTTATCTGGCTTGCCACGCTTTACTGGTGGATTAGCGGGTTATTTCGGTTACGACACGGTGCGCTACATCGAGCCGCGTCTCGCTGCTACACAGAAAAAAGATGTTATTGGTACGCCGGATATTTTGCTCATGCTGACCGAGCAACTTGCTGTAATCGACAATCTTTCCGGCAAGCTAAGCTTCATCGTGTATGCCGATCCCGCGCAGCCTGATGCTTATATGAAAGCCAAACAGCGCCTTGATGCTTTGCTGCGCGCCTTACGCCAAACCATCAAAATTCCCGAGGCTCCGCAACTGCCGCGTCACGAGCCGCAATCGGAATTCGGTGAAGACGCATTTAAACAAGCTGTAGAGACCGCCAAACAATATATCTACGACGGTGACATCATGCAGGTGGTGATTGCGCAGCGCATGGTGCAACCCTTCGCGGCCTCGCCGCTGTCGCTATACCGCGCCTTGCGCAGCATCAACCCCTCGCCATATATGTTTTATTACGATATGGACGATCATCATGTGGTCGGCTCTTCACCGGAAATATTGGCGCGTCTTGAAGGCGAGACGGTCACCGTGCGTCCTATCGCCGGAACGCGTCCGCGCGGCAAGACCGCTCAACACGATGTGGAACTGGCGGAAGAGCTACTAGAGGACCCAAAAGAACTGGCTGAACATTTGATGCTTATCGACTTGGGGCGTAACGACATTGGTCGCGTTGCGGAACATGGCACCGTAAAGCTTACTGACAAAATGGTGATCGAGCGCTACTCGCATGTGATGCACATTGTCTCCAATGTTGAAGCCAAACTTAAACCCGGCCTAGATGCGATTGATGTGTTGAGAGCGACCTTTCCAGCGGGCACAGTAAGCGGTGCAGCAAAAGTTCGGGCGATGGAAATCATCGACGAATTAGAACCCAGCAAGCGTGGCATCTACGCAGGGGCTGTAGGCTATCTCGGCTTCAACGGCGATATGGATGTTGCTATTGTACTGCGTACCGCCATAGTAAAAAACAAAACCTTATACGTGCAAGCTGGCGCGGGCATCGTCGCGGACTCTGTCGCAGACAGCGAATGGATGGAAACGCAAAACAAAGCGCGCGCTGTGCTACGTGCAGCGGAAATGGTGCTGGATGGTTTAGATGCGAAGGTGCATCGATGACAGGCAAAACCATTCACCACGGAGACACAGAGGCACAGAGAAAAGCATCTAGAGATTCTTTAAGCGAAGCAGTGATTGGTGCGGCGATTGAAGTTCACCGCGAGCTAGGAGCGGGGCTACTGGAATCGGCTTATGAAGAATGCTTGTGCCACGAATTAGAATGTCTCAATATTGAATTTGCTAGGCAAGTAGCTCTGCCTATCCGCTATAAAACGATTACTCTTGATTGCGTCTATCGAATGGACATCGTAGTTGAGGGGCAACTTATACTTGAGTTGAAGGCGGTAGAAAAACTTTTACCTATCCACGAAGCGCAATTGCTAAGCTACCTCAGGCTCAGCGGCTTAGCCACTGGGTTGCTATTAAACTTCAACGTCCCAGTCCTGAAAGATGGACTAAAAAGGATGAAATCATGATTTTCTCTGTGTCTCGGTGTCTCTGTGGTGGAGGTTTTTCATGCTGTTAATGATAGACAACTATGACTCCTTTACTTACAACCTCGTACAGTATTTCGCCGAGTTAGGCGCAGATGTGCAAGTGCATCGCAATGATGAGATTACGATTGAAGAAATCGAGAAATTGAACCCTCAGCATTTGGTGGTTTCACCCGGTCCTTGCACGCCGAACGAGGCAGGTATTTCTGTTGCTGCGATTAAATACTTTGCGGGCAAGCTGCCTTTGCTCGGTGTATGCCTAGGGCATCAGAGTATTGGGCAAGCTTTTGGTGGCAAGATTGTTCACGCCAAAACTTTGATGCACGGCAAGACTTCGCCCATCCATCATCATAGTAATAGTGTGTTCACTAACTTGCCTGATCCATTTACTGCTACGCGCTACCACTCTTTAGTTATAGAGCGCGAAACGCTGCCGGACTGTTTAGAGGTTACGGCATGGACTGATGATAATGAAATCATGGGAGTGCGCCATAAAACACTTCCTGTGCACGGGGTGCAGTTTCATCCTGAATCAATTCTCACTGAGCACGGACATGATTTGTTACGTAACTTTTTAAACGGAGCGAAATGATGAATATAAACACCATGCATTCACCACAGAGACACAGAGACACAGAGGAAAAACAAATCCCCTTTGTCAGTCATGTCTCTTATTTAAATAGCCAGTTACGTTTTTCGAATTTCTCCGTGTCTCAGTGTCTCTGTGGTGGGAGGTTTTAATGAACTACTCACACATTCTCACTCAGTTGCTTGAACGTCGTGATCTTACGCATGCCGATATGTTGGTCTTGATGCAGCAAATAATGGGTGGGCAACTCAGTTCTGCACAAATTGCAGGGGTGTTGGTTGCCTTGCGCGTTAAAGGCGAGACAGTGACTGAAATTGCCGCCGCCGCACAAGTCATGCGTGAACTTTCTATCAAGGTTGAAGTGGAAGACAACGGACATCTTATTGACACTTGTGGCACGGGTGGTGATGGTGCACAGGCTTTTAATATTTCCACCGCCTCAGCTATTGTTGCGGCGGCAGCAGGAGCTAAGGTCGCTAAACATGGCGGACGTTCAGTATCCAGCACTTGTGGCAGCGCGGACATTCTGGAAATGCTTGGTGTGAATGTGAATCTAACTCCCGATCAGGTTGCGCATTGTGTGGAAAGCATTGGTGTCGGCTTTATGTTCGCGCCCAATCATCACAGCGCGATGAAGCACGCAGCTCCGGTGCGCCGTGAGCTTGGTGTTCGCACGCTATTCAACTTGCTTGGGCCGCTAACCAATCCGGCAGGTGCACAAAATCAGGTCATGGGCGTATTTCTACGTGACCTCACTAGCAAACTCGCACAAGTATTACAGCAACTCGGTAGTCGTCACGTATTGGTAGTGCATGGCTCTGATGGTATGGATGAAATTTCCATTAGCGCTCCAACTTTTATCGCCGAATTAAAAGATGGCAAGATCACGGAATACACTGTATGTCCTGAAGAGTTCGGCTTAAAGTCGGCCGCATTGAATGATATTCGTGTTGCTAATGTTGACGAAGCCAAAGCTATGCTACTTGATGTATTTGACGATAAACAAGGTGCGGCGCGCGACATTGTTTTGCTCAATGCAGGGGCCGCGATTTATGTGGCTGGTTTGTCTGATTCCTTAGCGCATGGCATTAAAAAAGCCGCTGAAACGATCTCTTGTGGGGCCGCAAAAAATAAACTGACACAACTGATTCATATCAGCACAATTAAATTGTAAGAATCACCAAGTACCATTTAAACTTCTCATGAATCTCTTAACCTTTGTCAGCAATCGCGGACAAATTGGAACGCTATGCAACAATACAAATCATATGAAGCTATATGACAGTTTTCTCAGGAATAGAAATGTCCAAGTTATTTGAATTTGGTTCCAAGATGACGCTGGGGCAATTATTAATTGCACTCTCGATATTTTCTTTGGTGTTCGCTTCTGTTCTAACGTTTACAATCTCAGGTGTAGTGCGAGATCGAGCCGTACATCAACTCGCTCAGGAAGATGCGCGACAGGCTTCTCAAATGATTTTCCAAAGTTTGTATTCAGCCATGCGTAAAGGCTGGAACAAAACCGAGATCAAGGAAATTATCGCGCGCCTTAATTTAGCGCTCCCAAACATGAAAATTCGTGTGTTTCGTGGCCAAATCGTTGCAGGTCAGTTTGGCGAAATGGTTGGTGAAAAGGAAGTGATTCAAAAAGATCCAGCGTTAGCGCAAGCATTGAAAGATGGCAAGCCTGTTCTACTGTTCCCCTCAGCAAACATGATTCGTTACCTGTATCCAGTTGAGGCAAAACAAGAGTGCTTGGTATGCCATACTCAGTCACGCGTAGGTGCCATTCACGGAGTAATTGATGTCGAATACCCCATCGAAAACCTCAAAGTATCTTTTAGCTATGTGCTAAATAGCATCATTGCTTACACGTTGGCGGTGTTGGCGATTGTGTTTATTGCGCTGTATATTAAATTACGTTATTTGGTTGTTACACCGCTGGCTTCTTTCGTTGATGTAATGCATCGCGTTACCAGAGATATGGATCTTTCTCATCGCGTGTCGGGTGGGCATTTAATTGTTGAGTTGAGCTCACTCGCAAAGTATTTCAACCATCTGCTATTCACTGTACAAGACTACAACAACCGGCTGGAAGAGTTGTCTATCCGCGACCCGCTCACTAATCTATACAATCGTCGCAAATTTGAGGAATTTCTTGAATATGAAATCATCCGTGCAGAGCGCCATCAATACGCTTTTTCAATCATCATGGTCGATTTGGATAACTTTAAATACATTAACGATACATACGGTCACCCTATCGGAGATTTGACACTTAAAGAATTAAGCGTACTGCTGGCAGGAGAGCTGCGCAAAGGGGATGTATTAGCACGCCTCGGCGGTGACGAATTTGCACTATTGCTACCTCAGACACCGCCAAAAAAAGGTCTACTGGTCGCACGCAAGTTACACGTGAAGCTGTCTTCGCATGACTTTGAATTGCCAGTTGGAAAAATACGCGTCACCGCAAGCTTTAGTTTAGTAAGCTTCCCTGAAGACGGCAAAACGCGCGACGCATTGCACACTGCAATGGACGTGGTTTTGTATAAGGCCAAAAAGGCGGGCAAAAATCAGGTAATGACTGCCGAGTGCGATCAGGATCGCACTATGATGGAAATCTTCAAACAGGGCGATTTCCTACGCCGTGCATTGGCTGAAAAACGTGTAGAGGCTTTTTTACAGCCCATTGTTGGTGTAAGCGGACATCAGGTTTTCGCTTTTGAAGCATTGGCGCGTATTCGCGATGGTGATGTGGTACTTGCCGCTGGACAGTTTATCGAAGTGGCTGACGAGTTACGTATGCTTCAAGAGCTGGACTTGGCAGTTTTTTATAGCGGACTGAATCAACTGCTGCATTTATCCGAAAAGCATCCGCAAGCGAAGATGTTCTTTAATCTTTCAACTGCCACGTTCAAAGATGTTGAATGGATGCGCAGTATTCCCGATATTGTCACTCAGCTGGGTATCGACTGTGACCGTATCGTATTGGAAGTGACCGAGCGTGAGGCTTTGCACAACATCAGCCAGGTGAAGGATATTATCGACGAACTCCGTTTGAAAAAAATCTCATTTGCTTTAGATGATTTCGGCAGCGGCTTTTCATCATTCATGTACTTGAAATATCTGACCGTGGATTTTGTTAAAATCGAAGGTAGCTTCGTGCGCCAAATTGCTGTAGACGGGCGTGATCGCATCATGGTCGATCATATCCACCGCATGGCGAATGAGTTCGGTCTGAAGACAGTCGCTGAGTTCGTAGAGGATCAAGCGACCGCAGATGTATTGATCGAACTAGGTGTGGATTACGCGCAAGGTTTCCACTTTGGGCGACCTGAGAGTTGGGATAAATAGATCGGACGCAGAGTTTTCAAAGCGAAAAAATTTACCACAGAGACACAGAGAAAAGCGAAACGTCACAAACTAGCAGCTGCGGCGAAAATCACCTATCTGACGAGCTAGAAAAGTGAGTGAGGCGGCTTTTTACTCTGTGTCTGTGATGAAACAACTAGCCATTCCACTAAGCCCCAAAGTGCGGGGCAAGTGGCTGGTTATGTGGTGATTCCTTTAGATTTGCATCTCATTCAACATGTCGCCCACCGTTGGGTAAAGTAACTTCACACCAAGTTCTTTTTTTATTCTGTCATTGCTGAGTCGCCGCGATTCCTTCATAAAAGACCACAACATCGGAGATACGGCACGCTCAACTTCTGCTCGTGGTAAGCGAGTGGGGCGGGGAAGTTTAAACTTGTCTGCTACGACATCAAAGTATTCCCCCATTTTCATTTCACCGTCATCGCTAGCGTGATAGACCCGATTGGATTTTCCCTCACGCAATGTTGCCACAACGATGCGCGCCAGATCATCGGCATGGATGTGGTTGGTATAGCTGTCTTGCTCGGCGATGATCGCAGGGCTAGCCATACGTAAGCGTTCAAGCGGCAAGCGGTCTGCCGCATAAATCCCAGGTACGCGCAGAATGCTAGCTTGAACCTGATTGCGCTTTGCCCATTCGCGAATGCGCTTTTCGGCATTAACTCTGCGTTGCGCGCGCGCTGATTGAGGATTGAGCACATGAGTTTCGTTTAGCCGTGCACCACTCACATCGCCGTATACGCCACTGGTGCTGATATAGACAAAACGTTGCGGCAATGTGCCCAGCGAAAGCGCCGCCAATAAATTGCGGGTGCGAGGGTCATCTTCTCCCTCGCTAGGAGGTGGGGCGAAATGTAAGATGGTGTGAGCTAGTCCTGCGAGGCGGACAAGACTGTGGCGTTGATCTAGATTGCCGGGCACTGGAATTACCCCCGCAGCATTTAATATTTCGTGGCGACTGCTGTTGCGTAGCAAGCCAAAAATTCGGTAGCGCGCGCCTAGTAACAGTGCTGTGCGTAGTGCTATGTCGCCGCTGCCAATAATGAGTAGGTTTTTCATTCTGCGATTATGCGTTAAAATTGCAAATTCAGTGAATTCGACAAACTAACATGACTTTTAACGCCGTTATCCGCCCTAGCAATCACAGTTTTGAAATTAAAACAGGAGAAACTATTCTTGAAGCTGCATTGGAGCAAGGTTATATCTTGCCCTATAGTTGCCGCAATGGTGCTTGTGGAATGTGCAAGGGTAAGGTTTTAGAAGGTGCTGTAGATTATGGCAATCATCAGGATTATGCTTTGAGCGATGCGGAAAAAGCTGCCGGTCAGGCGTTGTTCTGTTGTGCGAAGCCAAAGACTGATATTGTTATTGAAAGCCATGAGGTCACGTCGTCTGCAGACATTCAAATTAAGATATTACCATGTCGTGTGCAAAAGATGGAGAAGGTGGCGGACGATGTAATGGTGCTGCAATTGAAACTTCCTGCTAACGAACGTCTGCAATTTTTTGCGGGTCAGTATATTGATATCCTGCAAAAAAATGACAAGCCGCGTAGTTTCTCACTAGCGAATGCTCCTCATAACGATGAGTTTTTAGAATTGCATGTGCGTGATATCGCAGGTGGCGCATTTACACATCATGTTTTCACCGAAATGAAAGAGCGCGATATTATGCGCATCAAAGGCCCGCTCGGGGATTTTTTCCTGCGTGAAGATTCCGCCAAACCTATTGTCTTCATAGCTAGCGGCACGGGTTTTGCACCTATCAAAGCCATTATTGAACATGCTATACATCTGGATATTAAGCGTCCTATGCATTTCTATTGGGGGGTGCGGAAACAAGCTGATCTGTACATGCTTGGAAAAGCGAAGGAATGGGAGCAGTATGGCATCAAATTCACGCCTGTCGTGTCTGATGAAGTTTGGGCGGGGAGAACGGGTTTTGTGCATCAGGCCGTAGTCGAAGATTATACTGATTTGTCCGAGCATCAGGTCTACGCATGCGGTGCGCCTATCGTCGTGGAGGCCGCACATCGCGATCTCACTGCGAAGTGCAAGCTACCCAATGAAGAGTTTTTCTCTGACGCATTCACCTTTGTAGCTAAGACTTGATATTGGCGTAACTATTGCTCGCTTATGTTTGAGTGATTTACGTGCTTAATACGAGCGGCCTCATGTTTTATCTAAGTCGGATTAATAGGCAGAAAAATTTACCTTATTAGTATTCAGGGAGATATCATGCAAAAAATCATTTCTGCTTCAATTTCATGTGTCTTATTAGCGTCTGCTGTGCCCGCCATGGCGGCAAATAATGCAGCTATATTTGAGTCCACTTGTGCCGAGTGGAAATCTAATGTTCCCGTCGATGTGGAACGGCTGGATAAGCTCAGAAAAAGGGCTGCAAAAGAACGCCCTGCCAAAGGAACGTCGCAAACAAAAAAACAGTTTGTTGTCTTGCTCGGAAAGAATCTAGTTGGCGCGCGCGACACGTTGGCAAACTACAAAGCTAAATTGCCGAAAACCAGTGATGGGATGGTGGATTTGCGAGATGTAACTCTCGAAGGTTTTGATTTGAGTGGATTGAACTTAGATAACGTAGATTTAAGCGGTGCTGAACTGAACGGTGCCAACCTCTCTGGCTCTACATTACGCGGTGCTTCTTTGTATAAAACTGAACTGGAAGGTGCTAATCTGAGCAACAGCAATCTCTCTTTTGCGAATATCTCCAAAGCAGAGCTGAACTACGCCAGCCTATGCCAAGCCGACCTGAGTTCAGCCGAGCTTGAAGATGCAGTCCTGCTAGGTGCGTATATGAAAGGCGCGCAACTCGATAGAGCGCGTCACGTTGCCAAAGCTGTTTACCAAAATGCTCAGGGCATACTCGTTTTTGGCTTGTCAGTGCCACCGGAAAATTAATTTAACGCAATAGCTTGCGTGCCCAGCGCGTCAGTGCTTTTGCCAGCGTACGCACGATTGAGTAATTGGCGGTTCTAGTGAGTTGCTGTCGCGAGCCTAAGGGAGTGACAGGTGCTGCTTGTGTTTTTATATATGGATCTGGCAGTTGCACTATCTGCATTGCTACTTCGTTGACCAAGGCAGATAGTGCAGCTGAGCGTGCAGGCTCTATTCCTAGTTCGTGCCACTCTTCATTACTAATCGCAATGTCATGGTGTTCAGCAATACTAAAGTCTGGCAGAAGTCTTTCCGCGATATTTACCATCAGAATAAGTAAATTTGGCGGAGCGGTTTTCTCAGAATGGGGCTCATGATGTAAAGCGACGACTTCGATAATTTCACTAGGTAGATTCCAGTGACGTACTAATTGCGCGCCAATGCGGCTATGCGTAATGCCGATTAACTCCAATTCAATATCCTGTATAGGGCGCTTGGGTTGTAGGCGTAACTGATGATGTAATTCATCGCTTGCTTCTTGGTCGAGGTGGTGCAAGGCCATCAGGCCGATGTCATGAAGCAGCCCGGCGAGAAAAGTCATATTCTCATTCGGGCGCAAGGTTTTAGGCATTTCCTGAGAAAACAGACTCATCACTATGGCAATGGTCATGCTATGCGACCAGAGGTCTTGCGGATCGAAATTTTTTGTGGCGGCTTGCTTGGATAGTGCGGAAAGTGTTGACATCCCGATGGCTACCGACTTGAGTCGCCGGAGCCCGAGCAGCATGGCTGCATCGTGGATTGAATTCGTATTGCGTTTAAGCCCTAACGCTGCCGCGTTTGCTAGCCCGATAATTTTTGCAGAAAGTTGTGGATCTTGCCCTATCAGGCGCAGCATCTGAGCTTCGCCATCTTCGGTGTCCAGCGGCAGCGCAAGCAATCGGTGGGCAATTTCTGGCATGGCAGGCAGCGAGTCAAGATTGTTCAATGCCAAGTGTAATTTGCCGTTAATTTTCTTAGGACTCATGACTGATTTACTGCTCACTTTAAGTTGATGGGTTAATGTGCTGTATGCAACTTATCAGGTTACAGTAAACCTAGTTTGGGGGTTAGACTTAAAGCGTGTGCAGGACACAGAATTTCCTGCTAGCATTTCAATCTCTCTATAATATGCTCTCGATGCGGAGGGGGGAATGCTGATTAATGCGCCTTCTTCGCGAACGCGGAGATCCAGTGCCTTTATTGAACTGGGTTCTTGCTTTCGCGGGAATGACAAAACCGAATAAATCAGCATTTCCTTAGCTGAAGCTGCGCTTTCTGCGGACAAAATTGCCTGAATTATTACGTATTAAATAGACAAATGCCGCGCACCATTCATACCATACTTTCTCAAGACAAATCCCTGTTGGCTGCCGCATTGGAGTTGGATGACAGCACCGCGCGCGTCGAGGTGCAGTGCTTGTTGCAACATGTAATGGGGGTTGGCCGTGCATATTTGTTCGCGCATCCCGAACGGGTGCTGAATGAGACGGAAGATGCGCGCTACCAAGCATTGTTGTTACGGCGCAAAAACGGGGAGCCGATAGCGTATATTTTTGGTGAGCGGGAATTTTTCGGATTAAGTTTTGGCGTGACACCAGATACATTGATTCCGCGAGCCGATACCGAGTTGTTGGTGGAGTTAGTATTGCAGAGTCTACCTCCTGTTTCCGCAATGAAGGAGGAGGGGTGTTCAATGCGAGTGCTGGATATGGGGACGGGCAGTGGCGCGATAGCATTGTCAGTCGCGCATCAGCGCCCAGATGTGGATGTGTGGGCTTGCGATGCCTCCGTCGCAGCATTGGACGTGGCACGCAGCAATGCGCAAGGCCTCAACATCCGCACGGTAAAGTTTGTTGAAAGCAATTGGTTCTCTGCATTTAATGGTCAGCATTTCGACATTATCGTTTCCAATCCACCCTACATCGCCGCAAACGATCATCACCTGTCGCAAGGCGATGTGCGTTTTGAACCGCTATCTGCATTAGCCTCAGGCCCAGATGGTCTAGACGACATACGTCACATTGTGGCGCAAGCGGGCGCTTACTTAGAAACGAATGGCTGGCTGATGTTTGAGCACGGCTACGATCAAGCCGCGCAGGTACGTGCACTGTTGCAAACGTCCGGCTTTGTGGCAGTGTTTTCAATGAAGGACTTATCGGGAATTGAGCGTTGCAGCGGGGGACGGTTTTTGGGTTAGCGTTGGCTGAAATGTGAAATGTGAAATGTGAAATGTGAAATGTGAAATGTGAAATGTGAAATGTGAAATGTGCTTGTCTGCAGAGTGCGCAGATTTCTCCCAGATGAAAAATTGCGTATTTCAATGAATTCCACCACCGGTTTCAATTGTAACGCCGTCAGTAGTTGCGATTGGAACTTGTGATTTTTAGAGTTAATCAATTAACAGCTTGAAACTCGATTATTTCGAGAATAGAGTTTTTCTACGATCTCCTTAGAACCTAAAGGTGAAACAAATGACTTTGGACGACAACTCAAAAGATAGGCTTCACGATGTATTCTTTTATGGACTGTATATGGCTCCAGAAATATTGGAGTTAAAAGGGGTTGTTCCAAGAAACCCGCGACAAGGCAGTGTAGAAGGTTTCGAGTTAAGAATAGGCAATAAAGCGACGCTGTTAAGAGCGAAAGGAAAAACATCATATGGAATGGTTTATTCGCTAAAACATGATGAAATTTATTCGTTATACCACGGGGCGGGTTTAATGGAATATGCCGCAGAGGCTGTAGCGGTGAATATAGAAAATGAAATAATTTCGGCTCTATGCTGTAATTTGATGTGTCCTCCAAAAGACAACGAGTCTAATCATGAATACGAACATAAGCTAAAAACAGCAATGAAAGAATTAGGCTTGCCGTGGCTACAAGCCGCTGAGTAAAGCTTGTTCAGCTTTAGCCGAATAGTTAGCCGCACTATCAGATTAGCTTTTCACAGGAATGTTGTTGCAGGCCGTAACCCACAAATATGTGGATTGCGGCCTTTGTTTAGTTGTTAAGCGAGCTATGGCCCTCATTAAGCGCTCTTCTGTTAAACTCCGCCCCTTGTTGTTTCCATGTCTTATTGGCTCGCCGTAACGCCGCTTCATTTTCTCTTAGAGGGTGAACGGGTCAGACGGCCCATGTGTGGCCTCAAGTCAGGAGCGACAGAATGTACCGTATCAAAGCGCTGCCATTGTGCAGGTCAGCAGATCCTATTGAGGTACGAGGCTCTCGATGCTCCCGCGTCGCTAGGGTTTTTTCTGCTCATGAGTAATGGGCGGAGTATCTGTATATCTGTTTACCCATGTTCTGGTCGCGTTTATTTTATTTTCACAAAGGGCCGTCATGAATTACCTTGAACAACTCGACACCATCATTTGCGACATCATCGAGCCTTCAGCTGTCAGCATTGACCGCGATGGCGTATTTCCTCACGCTGCGATAAACGCGCTAGGCGAGGCCGGATTGCTAGGCCTTAGCAGCGCCAACGAAGTCGGAGGTATGGGGCTTGGTTTGGCTGAAGCCGCGCAAACTATCGAGCGCATCGCGCAAGCTTGCCCATCAACTGCTATGGTGTTGACCATGCATTTCAGCGCTACGGCGGTGATCGAAAAGTTTGGCGCTGAAGAGCTGCGCCGCGAAGTGGCTGCGGGTAAACATTTGTCTACCTTGGCTTGGTCGGAAACGGGCTCACGCAGCCATTTTTGGGCACCACTCGGTACCGCCGTGCAGGATGGATATGGCTATCTGCTGGATGGCTCAAAAACGATGGTGACTTCAGCCTGTGAAGCCGACTCATACATCTGGTCCTCACGCCCCGCACAAGCCGAAGGGGCGAGCACGCTGTGGTTGGTCGATAGTCAAACTTCTGGTCTGAGCAAAGTTAAGTCTTTTGACGGCATGGGATTGCGAGGCAATTGTTCCGCTCCACTGCAATGTAAGGCTATGCCTATACCTAAGTCAGCCATGCTTGGCGAAGACGGTGGTGGTTTCGATATTATGATTAACATCGTTTTGCCAGTGTTTTCAACGCTGATCGCATCGGGTTCCATTGGCATGATGGAGGCCGCAATAAGTCGTAGCGTGGCACATGTCAGTGGCAATAAATTCGAGCATTTAGACAGTGTGTTGGCCGATCTGCCGACTATTCGTGCCTATGTTGCGCGTGCGCGTATCCGTGCCGACATGGTGCGTACTTTGCGTGACGATACGCTTGCCGCATTGGCGGCGGGGCGTGCAGATGCGATGTTGCGCGTGATGGAAATTAAGGCTGCGGCTGCCGAAACGGCTTTGGAAGTGACCGACATCGCCATGCGTGTGTGTGGTGGAGCTGCCTTCCGTAAAGACATCGGTGTTGAACGCTACTTCCGCGATGCTCGGGCAGCATCCATCATGGCGCCAACTTCAGACGTGCTGTATGACTTCATCGGCAAGGCCGTTTGCGGCCAGCCCGTATTTTCTTAAGGAGGCAATATGACATCCCCATTCGTAATGGGCGCAGTAGCTTATGCGCCAAAAGTCGTGACTATCTGGGAAGGTTTTAAAGAGTATTTTCGTCGTCATGGTTTTGAATTCGATTTTATTCTGTATTCCAACTACGAGCGTCAGGTAGAAGCGCAGTTCAAGGGCGAAATAGATATTGCGTGGAACTCGCCCTTGGCATGGGTGCGCGCAGATCGTATGGCACGTGCACGTCAGCAGATTGTGCGTGCGGTGGCGATGCGCGATACAGATTGCGACCTGACTTCGGTGTTAGTAGTCCGTGGCGACGCTGGGATCAATGAAGTTTCCGCATTGAAGGGGAAAGTCATTGGTTTCGGTGCGATTGACTCGCCACAGGCGAATTTAATTCCGCGCGATTATTTGCGTGTTCAGGGTTTGATTGCCGAGCGCGATTACACAGCACGTCGTTTCGATCTGCTGAGTGGCAAACACGGAGATCATATCGGTGGCGAGCGCGATGCGGCCTTAGCATTGATGGCGGGAGAAATCGACGCGGCATGGATGATAGACGGCAATCATCTCGCATTCTCGCGTGAAGGGGTTTTACCTGCGGGTGCGACGCGGATTCTGACGCGCAGCGCAGCCTATGATCATTGCAATTTCACCACTAGCCCCGGTGCACCGGAGGCAACAGTGGCGCGCTTTGTTGAGTTGTTGATGGGCATGGCTTGGGATGATCCAGAAGTGCGCCCACTGCTGGAATTGGAAGGTTTGAAAGTCTGGTGCGAGGGACGCACCAGTGGCTATGCGCTATTGGAACGCGCGGTAGATGATGAGAAGTTTTATGATGAAAAAGGAAATATCCTTGCCAACGATTATAGATATTGAGAATCTGGGGCTGGATGCGGGCGCGCATCTACTTATCAAGCATGGCTTGAATCAGGTTGCAGTGGGCGGTGAAATTGTCGTAGTTGGTAATTCGCCAGGATGGGATGCGCAACTTTCAGCATGGTGTCGTGCGCAAGGTCATCAAGTCACTTTCGTAGATGAAAAAGCGCACATCATTCGCAGCGATGTCCATGCAGGGCGCTGGCGTGGTGCGACTCAATCTGGCCATGCCGATCCAAAACAAACAGGGGCAGTTCATGAGCATGCATTGCCTTGTTACGGATTAGCCGCGCGGGGGGCAACTGTGGAAGCGGGCGCGCCGGAGTTTGCTTTTCGCTTAAAGCAGAAACACGAAGTGTGGGCAGATAATGCCGCAGATCTGTATGCGCAGGCGGTGGCTGCGCAATGGGACCCAGATCAAGCCATAGATTGGAACGCGCCATTTGATCTTGCCGCTGAAGTGGAAGATGCCGTGGCGCAAGTCATGACCTATATGATCGAAAATGAAAATGCTGCGCTAGTCGTTCCGGCGCGCTTTCTCGGCCAACTGCACCCGCATTTTCGTGAAGTGCAGGCGGTGTTGGCGATACAAGTCGCTGACGAAGCGCGTCACATAGATGTGTTCACACGCCGTTTACGCTTGCGGGGACGTGAACCGGCGCTATCCACGGCAGGCGGGCAAGCGTCGCTCAAAACTTTGCTCGACGAAGCCGACTTCTCCATTGCCGGATTTCTACTTTCGGTACTCGGTGAAGGCACTTTCGTGAGCTTGCTCAATTTTCTTCAGGAACATGCTCCCGATCCGGTAACCCGCCAAATCGCGCGCTTAGCAGCACGCGATGAAGCGCGGCATGTGGCTTTCGGCATGGCGCATCTGCTGCGACGTTTGGAACTGGAGCCTGAATTCCGCTCGCGGCTAGCTAATGCCGTAGAAGCACGTAACGATGCCTTATCTGGTACATCTGGGCTTAACGAAGAAGTGTTTGATGCCTTGATTTTGCTGGCTGCGGGTGAATTTACTTCAGCCGCGATCGCACGTGGTTACGCACGAGTGCAAACACTTATGACGGATATGGCGGAAGGTAGATTGGCCCGATTACGTCGCTTAGGCTTTGAAGGAAAAATGGCGCAGCGGCTGGCGGCATTGCATACACGGAATTTTATGTAGGGCTTTGGGGGGGAGAAGGGTGAAAGGTGAAGGGGGCTAGGAACCGTCATTCCCGCGAAAGCGGGAATCCAGTTAATTGAACACTCCCCGCTTGCGGGACGATAATAGAATTTGTCCGCTGTGCATATTCATTCCGCTCCCTATTGCTCCCGACTCACCCAGCTTATATCTTGTTTAAAACTCGGGATGGGTTTGGAATGGCATGGGTCACCCTTTAATTTGACACTCATGTAAGACGTAAGGTCTGTCCCCGCGACGCGAAAGCCGCCATGAACCTTTCCAGTAATATCTTTCGCCTCGCACGGCAGTTGAGCGATCTCAACCGTCGGGGATGCGCTCGTCCATACGCTAGAAATAGTAATTGCACTCGTCGATTTGTGTGCTGCTATGGTAGCAATGTGAGCCACAACATCCCACCAGAATCCACGTTTCTCCCTCGTCCATCGCTGCACTACCCAGCCATTCAGTTGACGAGCAGTGATAAAACCTTACAATCCCCATAGGTTCCGCTCTCCGAAGGTTCAGTCCAACAAGGTTTATCTACCGCCAAAATAGAACGCGGGTTAAACAAGTTTGGGCGGGGCGGTAGATAAACGCTATTCGTTAGGCGCAGGAATTAATTATGACTCAAGCACCAGAAGAAAAAATCGATATTCTCAATAAGCTTGATCGGCTTCTTGAACGCAAGTTCAATGGAGAATATGAAGAAAATGATGCCGCAAGCATTAGAAAGGAAATTAATGAGATTGTTCCGGTAGCTCGAAAAATCGTTATTGACACAAAATGTCTTAAGCGTCTGAACATTGCACCACCTCCTGCAATTGGAGGGGCCGTAATTCAGAACATGGATCCATTCGATACAATTTTTGAGAGTTTTTATGGAAAGTCGTTCATTCCAAATATCAGGGATATGTTGCAACAATCGGTTGGTGTTTTGCGCACAGGAGATATCAGCTCAGAAGCACAAATTGGTGAAGGTCATGAACGCATAGTTTACAAGCAACTAGAGGTGCCAGAAAAAGTGACTTTAGTTTGGCTCATTCACAAGGTACCAGTTTCATTTTGGTTATGGTCCGGTGGGATTCTGGTTGCAGTATTTGCTCTCGGCATTAAAGCAAGCACATGGCAGTTTGTTAGGCAAATATTTGGGTTGTGCTCATGCGCTAACGATTAAGGTTAGATCGTGATCGCGAAGCGAGCCACGATCTGAACCGTTTGTTGGACGAGCCCGGTTAACCCTTTGTAATTTTATGCAAATATCTCCCTAATCCGGCCCAGCATTCAAGGGCTGAGATTCTAGAAATCTTTTAAAAAGCCAAATCCAGTGCCAAGCTGCCACCAGAGTTGGTGCTAGAAGTGGCTATTTTCCTCAGTTTCAGCCGTTTTTAGGGCAGGTTTGCGTGGCGCATCCTCACCGCCTTTATACCAATAGGGGACAGACCACAGTTTCCCGCTTTGCTACGAAGGTCATGAGGATGTTGGCGACGGTGTAGGAGGCTTTTCCTATGATTTATTTTTATTCTTGGATTTCTTTACAAAACCAACTTCGAGGCCAAATATATCGGCAATTTTGTTCAGCGTCTCCACGTTTGCTGAACCGCTCCCGGTTTCTATTTTTCGCAACGTCGCAAGCGAAATCCCACGATGTTTTGCGAACTCTGGTTGCGTGAAGCGGCTAATACGCCGCATAGCTTTAGTCGCTTCACGTATGCTCAGCTGGCCTTCTCCGAATTTCTGAAAGAACTCATCCACTAACTTTCTTTCAAACTCTTTGTCGCTCGGTTTCAGTCGTTTATCCATTATCTCGACATCCTATTAGTTTCAGGGCAGCGGCCTTTGTCGATGGATTCACAAACCTGATCTATATGTAGCTTGCACAATTGAATGATGTTGGCATCAACCCCGCACTCTTCCATAATCAACGGCAAACCATCAATCACTTTCGAGAACGACTGAATTTCCAGCATGACCGCATTTTTGTCTTTATTTTCTAACGGCAATTCTTCGATCACATCAGCAAAGTTATTTATGACCTGCCCTTGCTTGTCCAGCCATCTGCTTGCCCGCACAATCATTTCTCTGTCCATAAACATCGGAGCAATATCGAAAACAGGGGTTAACTGAATCGTACCGTCTTCCAATTGTTGGACCGCTGTGTTGCGGGCATGATTATCGGTATTGCGCATAGCTAGGTTCAAAAGATCCCGTTTTACATATTCGACAACTTCACCAACCGGATCGCTCACGTAAGGCAAGAAAGCGTTTGCCAGATCGAAATGATTAGGACGGATGCCGAACGCGCGATGACCGGCAAGCGATGCAAGGCTTTCCTGATGCAAGCGCACCACCGCCCCATCCTTCATTTTCCGGTCAAATCTGGGCACAAACAACATACCGTCATGGTGGAAAGTTTCTCCATGCGATCTCAGTCCGCACACCCGAGCAACCTTAATGTACGCGGCTTCGTTTTTGAGAATAGCCAAATCTGTTTCATGTCTCCCGCGCGGCAATTTCATTAGCCAATGAGAAGCGATGTCAGATTCTTTTGCGAACGAATCGAGATGCCACAAGCCTTCATTGTTTTTGACCAGCATGAATTTGGCAGATGCGCCTTGCAGCCCGGTCGTTCCCGCTCCCAACATGCCATGATTGGACAAATTCTCTATAAAGTCATCTTTGCGGCCTACGATTTCATCAAGCGTGAAGCCGCGATGCAAAGAAGCGTCATCTTCCCTAACGCTGTCTGCGTATGCTACGGCAGTATCGAGCCGAAGCCGTCCGACAGGGTTGAATGCGCCGTGTTGGATAAGAGGCATGACCAGATCATCCGAGTCGGCCAACCCTAGCCGTTGCGTCAGATACCGGCGTCCATTGCCCTGGGGAACCATGTCCAGCAAAAATGGCGGGCATACATCCATTGCTTGCCTTGTTTCTAGCGATACTGGTAGTGTCAACGATACGGGCTGGCAAATATCTCCGAACACATACTCGGGCAGATATTCAAATGTGCAGCGATTACGCCCGCCAGATTCAATCAGAGCAGCTTCGTGCCATTTTCCATTTGCGTGAATTTCAATTGTGCTTTTCATGTATTAAAGTATATAGACTATATCTATCTGTGTCAGTTGTTTATATATTAATGTGCATGAAATTTAAAATCCGCCTACTTGTTTCCTGTTCCGTGTTGCTCCAGTGCTACGCGGAGGCGACGCAACTTATTAAGCTGCTCGGGTTCAAGTTTGAAGTGCAACGCCTGACTTGAAGAATACCTGACTAGGTGTCTTGTATCCAAGTCTCTTTCTGGGTCGATTGTTTAATCGCTCCATAGCCGTATAAATCTCCTGAGGTGTGAT
>Ga0316204_10005521_pt1 | contig 20722 bp, 16 predicted proteins | sample 6monrhotite_MG_2_FD_205661 | JGI IMG/M metagenome (GOLD analysis project Ga0316204, IMG submission 205661) | Microbial mat bacterial communities from mineral coupon in-situ incubated in ocean water Damariscotta River, Maine, United States -... | ecosystem: Environmental > Aquatic > Marine >... | reverse complement strand
GGCAGAACAACAACAGCTCGGCTCCGTCGAAAACCGTCCACGTGTTCGCAAGGTCTTGCCTCCTGATGTCGCCTTGCGGCGAGGCATCTGACGTCGCAACACCCTCTAGTGTGAGACGCTGGGACGTTGCGTTCCTCAGAGGTACGCATTCGATGTTGGCGCGCGCCGTGCGGCGCGTTCTGGTGGAAGGTGCGGGCTCAGAGAGGGGACGATACGATCCGCAACGGTACGGATTCGTGGCGGGACACCCCAACGGGTGGTGAGAACACCCACAATCCACGCGGCAGCCACGCTCACGCAGCCACCCGCGATCCACGATCCAGTCAGCAGCCAAACCCACGACAACCCCCACCACTACAGTGACAGGAAGTATCAATCCAGTTGATGTATCAGAATAGATGATGGATTCATTCAGAAGTCTGTATGTCACTGAAAATCAAGGTTGAGCCTTGAATATTGCCGGCGTAATCCCGAATGGTCGGATCGCCCCGGTGGAGGACTCTCCGAGGTGTGGTATCGCCTCTTCTGACCGCTCAGTCTCTTTGGAGTAGCCATGCGAAACCTGTTGATTCTCTCCACGCTGTCCGCCGGACTCGTCCTCACCGCTTGCAACAAGGACGACGATGGCGACGACACCGACGCCCACACCGATGAGCACACTGAGACCGATACGGACACCGACACCGACTCAGACACAGACTCGGATGCTGACGCCGACGCGGACGCGGACGCGGACGCGGACGCCGACGCCGACGCCGACGCCGACTCGGATACCGACGTCGACACCGGAGACACCGGCGGCACCGCCGATCTGATCTGGGCCGACATGGACCGCGACCAGCGCCTCAACCACATGTCCACTGTCGTAATGCCCGCCATGAGCGCTGCCTGGGACGGGTCAGGCCTCTTCACCGAAGCCCTGACCTGCTACACCTGCCACGGCGACAACATGGTCGAGGACGACTACGCCATGCCCTCCGTCTGGGCGCTGAACTTCGACTACGTCGACTACTCCTCCGACGGCTACAAGTTCATGGCCGGCGAGGTCTCGCCCCAGATGGCCGATCTCCTCTCCTACGAGCCCTACGACGCCGACACCAACCCCGGTGGCTTCGGCTGCTACGGCTGCCACGCCTACCCCGAGTAGTCCCCTCCCATCCCCTTGGAGCTATACGCGGGCCCGCAGCCTGAGGCATGCTCCAAGGGGAGGTGCAGATGCACGACGACCGCATTGACGAGCTGCTCCATCGCATCGACGACCTGGAGCGCCGCCTGGAAGACCGCGATCGCGGCCACCACGACAGCCGCCGCGATCACCGCGATCACCGCGACGGCCACTGCGACAGCCACCATGAGCACCGCGGCCACCGCGATGATCGCCACCGCTCCTCGCGCCACAGCCCCGATCGCTGGCCCGGCCCGCCGCCGCCCCCACGCCGGGGCCGGAGCGGTGAAGGCGACGAGAAGCGCATCGTCGATCTGGTCGTCGCGCTGGTCACCGAGCGCGTCGAGCAGATCATCACCCGGGAGATCGACCGCGCGGTCCATGAGCTGCGCCCTGGAAACACTGAGGACCCCTGAACATCCACTGAATACAGGTATGATTCCCCTGTACGCGCTGCTCAGGAGAGCGATCAATGGGGTTCCAGGCGCACGAGCGCTGTGAGGCTGCGAGATGAACATCATCGAGCGCTACGACTTCACGCTGAGGCCCGTCCAGAAGGGTCCAGGGGTCGATCTGCTCACCCGCGAGTCCGACGGACTCCACTTCTTCCTCCTCGTCGGGAAGCGGAAGCGGCCGCTGATCTTCAGCCGCGACTACAGCACCCCTGGCGCCAGAAGCAAGGGACTCAAGGGAGTACTGACCGCCGCCGCTGACGAGAAGCGCATCCAGCGGCTCGGCGCCGAGGACGGCTGGCGCTTCGTGGTGAGCGCCCGCAACGGCCGTGAGATCGCCCGAAGCAAGCACTTCTCCAGCGAGAAGGCCCGCGACAACGCCGTCACGGAGACCATGACGCTGGCCGCGGGAGCGCTGAAGACGCTCGCGCCAAAGAAGCCCGCGAAGAAACCCGCAAAGAGCCCCACACCGCGACAGCGATACAACCTGACGCGGACCTCCAGCTCAGGCGTCGCTGGCTTCGAGCGCTTCCGAGATGACGACAAGCGCTACTTCTTCCACCTGAACGACGAGCAGGGCGCCGCGCTGCTCTACAGCCAGGGCTACACCTCCACCCGCGCTCGGGACAACGGTGTGCGCTCCGTCCTCAAGAACGGCGCGCTGGAGGAGCGGTATGTCATCAACGGCGACCACTTCGTCATCCGCGCCGGCAACCGCCAGGAGATCAGCCGCAGCCGGGACTTTGAGGATGGGGAGAGCCTCCAGTCAGCGATCCTGTGGATCCGCAGCATGGTCTTCGAGTGGGCTGAAGACTGGGGGGTCACCCTCGAAGGACCACAGCCCGTCGCGCCGCAGCCCGTCGCGGCGCCCGTCTCCAACGCCGCGCTCATCGCCGCCATCACGGCCGCGAGAGAGGAGGAGGAAGACACCGCGGTGATGCCGATCGGCAAGGCGACCGCCGCGGACACCGCCGCCTTCCCGGTCCTACCCGCTGAGGAGCACCTCCCCGAGAAGAGCACGACGAACGATGCCGAGGCGAGCACCGCAGCGGCGATGGCCGCCGCTGGTGTGGCGGCTGGCGTCGCCGCGACGAGCGCCGCCGACAGCGATGACAAGCCTCCCGAGAGTGAGTCGGAAGCCGAGCCGGATGCTGATGCGGCCCCGGACTCCGCCGATGCCGACGACGTCGCTGCTGACTCCGACGAGGCCGCCGAACCTCCGGGGGTGGCACCAGCTCCAGTACCTGAGTTGGCTGCGGAGCCCGAGCCCGAGCCCGAGCCCGAGCCCGAGCCCGAGCCCGAGCCCGTCGCGGAGCCCGAGAGCCCCGCGAGTACCGCCGTCGCTGCCCCCGCGGCGATCAACTCAGCGAGGAGCGCTCCCCCGCCGAGAGAGGCACCAGCGGACACCTTCAGCCACTCGCCGTGGCTGATCTCCATCGCCATCGGCGTCGCTGCCGCGGTGGTTGTGCTCCTGTTGTTTCTGCTGAGCCGCCAGGTCGGCCTCGATAAGGCCGCCCAGGGCCGCGATCTGGATCGCGGCGTCGCGGCGAGCGCAGTCGCTGCCGAGGACGCTGCTGAGGAAGCGGCCTCCGGTGACGCCGCCTCCGGTGACGCCGTGGCTTCGGCGGATCCAGCGCCCGGAGCGGAGGAGGGCGACGATGTGGGCGCTGAGCGTGGAGCCCCCTCACCGATCGGCCCGGACTCCGCGGCGCTCGGGCTGCCGCCGGGGTCGCTGGCGGCGCAGCTCGCGGACTACCTGAGCGATCCCGACGCCGTGGTCCCGCGCAGCTTCAGCACCGAGATGATGCGCTTCCCCAAGAACTCCTGCCACACCGACGCGGAGGCCCTGCCCCGCATCGATGAGCTGGCGCGCGTACTCGACGCCTACCCTGGCGCTGAGATCGTCTTCCTGGGCCACACCTCCAGCGACGAGGAGGACCGCTTCGTCCTGGAGACCGGCGACACCCTGCCGCTCTCCACCGTTCGGGGGCGCTGCATGTACCGAAAGCTGCTGGACCGCGGGGTGCCCGCCTCCCGCATGGACTACGAGGGGCGCGGCAGCCTCGACCCGCTGGTGGACGTCGACGTCGAGGGCTGGCGGGAGACCAATCGGCGCCTGGAGCTGGTGGTCACCCGACGGTAGCCCGATCCTGTAGACTCGGGGCTCCCGGAGGTTGGATGCTCCTCGCGTTCCTCGCCGCTGTCGCCCTCGCTGAGCCCGAAGCCCCCACGAGCGGCTGCTCGGACCGCGAGGTCTGGCCGGACGCCGGGGGCTGGTCGGGCGGCGACTCCCCCGACCCGGTCGCCATCTCGGCCTTTGATGCCTACGCCTTCCCCCGCTTCGAGCCCTCCTCCAGCGCGCCCAGCGAGGCGATCTACGGCGTCGACCGGGAGGGCGTGCGGACGGACGGTGTGCTCATCATCCACGGCGGCCGCGTCATCTACGAGCGCTACGCCCGCGGCTACACCGCCGACACCCCGCACCTCACCTGGTCGGTCAGCAAGAGCTACATCAACGCCCTCACCGGCCTCGCCGTGGCGCGGGGGGCGCTGTCGCTGGATGACTCCATCTGTGAGCACGTCGAGGTCGCCGCCGAGTCGAGCTGCGACATCACCGTGCAGCACCTCCTGGAGTTCTCCAGCGGGCTCGACTGGCGCGAGACCTACGAGAACGAGCCGCCCACCACCTCATCGGTCGTGGCCATGCTCTACGGTGAGGGCCCCGCGGACGCGGTCGCCTTCATCAGCGGCCACCCGCTGCGGGATCCGCCCGGCACCACCTACGCCTACTCCTCCGGGGACACCACGCTGCTGGCCGGGGTGCTGAAGGGGGCGCTGGAGGCGGAGCACGGCAGGGACTTCCCCTGGACGCTGCTGTTCGATCCCATCGGGGTCACCTCGGCGGTCTGGGAGCGGGACCGGAAGGGCGTGCTCGTCGGCTCGTCCTATGTGTGGAGCACGCCGAGGGACATGGCGCGCCTGGGCTACCTCTTCCTGAACGACGGCTGCTGGGCGGGGGAGCGGCTGCTGCCCGAGGGCTGGGTGGCCGACTCAACCCGCGTGTCCGAGCCGGTGAAGAGGAGGCGCCTCTACGCGGACGACAACGACGTGCAGGGGCGGCAGTGGTGGCTGAACTACGCGGTGCCCGAGACCGGGGCGGTCCAGCGCTGGCCGGAGCTGCCCGAGGACACCTACGCGGCGCTGGGGCACTGGAAGCAGATGATCGTGGTCGTGCCCTCGATGGACCTCGTCGTGGTTCGCACCGGGGACGATCGGGACGGCAGCTTTGATCACAGCACGTTCATGACGCTGGCGGCCGCGCTGGTCGGGGAGGGGGAGTGATGTCCTCGAAGCGGATGCTCTGGGCGCTGCCCCTGCTGATGGTCACCTGCGGCGCGGGCTCGCCGGCGAAGTACGAGGCGGGGCTCCTGAAGCTCGGCAGCGGGGTCGCGGCCAAGGAGGTCTGCTCCTGTCTGTTCATCATGGGACAGGACGAGGCGTTCTGTCGGGAGTGGACGAAGGTGAGCCCGGACATCGCGAAGTTCAAGGTCGACTACGAGGAGAAGACCGTGAAGAGCAGGGCGCTCTTTGCGCGCTCCGCCGCCCGGTATGTGGGGCCGCGAGAGGGCTGCGTCATCGAGCGCTGACCCGGATCAGCAGGACATCAGCAGGACATCAGTAGGACTTCAGCGGGATGTTGAAGCGCTCGATGTACCGCGCGTAGTCCCGGTGGATCGCCGCTGGATCCAACCCGAACTGGCTCGGGCTGTAGAGGTGCTGGCCCCTGCCGTCCGAGCGGTCGTTGTCGAGCCAGTCCCGCACCGCGGCGGCGTCCTCCGCCGTGTAGTTCAGGTCGAAGTGCTCGGCGATGCGCCCGACCATCGCGGTTGGATCGGCCGCCAGCTCCTGGAAGTCCACGTCGTAGAACTGGTGCTCCCGCCCGGCCCGCTCCCGCGCGTCCATCGCCCGATCGATCCCGTTCAGGAAGCGGCCGCGGATGTGGGCCCCCAGCGCCTCGTTCTCGAAGCGGCCGTACCAGAGGCGGTGGTTCAGCGCGATGAGGCTGCTGTACGAGGCCACGCTCGCGACCGGATCCCGGTGGGTCCACACGATGCAGGCGTCCGGGAAGGTCTCCAGGATGGCGTCCAGGAACCAGAGGTGCTCCGGACACTTCAGCACGAACTGCCCCGTCGGCTGCTGCTCCGCGAGGATCTGAAGCTGGCTGCGGTAGACCTGGTAGGCCGCGCGCATGTCGTACTTCATCAGCCAGTCGCCGTAGTCCGGCAGCGAGAACTGCAGGTCGATGTTCATGACCGCGAAGGTCGGGAAGAACAGCGGCCAGCACTCCTCGGGGGTGTCCAGCTTCACCTCGTGGATGAAGCGCTGCTCGGGGGCGATGACGTTGGAGAGCCAGAGGATCTGTGAGGCGAACCTGCGCCGCTTTCGGCGGTCGACCTCCGGGTCGTCGTGCATCGGCACCGGCGTGAGCAGCTCCCAGAACTTCAGGGCTCGGCGCTGCGGGTGCGTCGACAGGAGGTTCTGCAGGAGGGTGGTGCCGGTGCGCGGGAAGCCCAGGATGAACAGCGGGCGGCGGACGGGGGCGTCCCGAACCGCCGGGTGCTTCTCCTGGTACTCCTCAATCTGCAGCCGGTTGGTGACGGCCTTGACGCCGAGCTGGCGCGCGGAGAAGCGCCCGAAGGTGGTGACCGGCGCGGCGTTGACGCAGCGCATCATCTCGGCCATCGGCTCCAGGAAGGTCTCGTCGTTTACCTGCGAGCGGCCGGTGGCGCGGAGGGCGGCCCGGACGATGGCGTCCTGATCCAGGTCGGCGATGGGCAGCTTCAAGGCGCTGAGCAGGCTCAAGGCGGCGTTCGCCACCTTCAGCAGGGGGCCGTACTCGCGACGTTGGACGGTGTAGGGCTGCGACACGATTCCTCTCTGTCTCCTCTCTGTCTCCTCTCTGTCTCCTCTCAGTCTCCGTGAGCGGACCCACCCCCATAACGCGCAGAGGCTGCTACTCTCAGGGCACAATCCTTCTTGAGGAGGCAGTGATGTCCGGCTTCATGCCCGGGATGCACGCCCACATGGTCTCGCTGCTCGGAAACCCCGACACAGATACCCAGAAGTGGGTCCTGCTGGCGGCCTGTATGATCGCGCTCTTCGCCGGACTGGACCGCGTCTCCTCCTGGCTGGGCGCGCCGCTCAAGGGGCCGGGTGGCGCCGCGGGCGCGGCCGTCATCGGCTCCCTGCTGTTCCTCGCGGGGCTCCAGCTGGCGACCGCCTTCGTGCCCCCGGACATCCAGGCCAGGGAGGGCATGTTCCGCGCGCTCACCCTGACCGCGGTGACCGCGGGCGTGGTGGCCCCCGTGACCGCGCGGCTCTACGCCTCCTCCTGGGGCAAGGCCATGGCCGCCTGGCTGCTGAGCGCGGCGCTCGCCGCCGGGGCGCTGGCCATCACTCACGCGGCCATGGGCGCGGCGTGGACGGGCGAGAGCAACACCCAGAAGTTCCTGGACGAGCCTGATCTCTGAGGGCGCCGCCCCCTCTTGAGGGCAGGCCTTGGATCCGATCTCCTCCCATATCGACACACGAGCGGGAGGTTTAAGCGCCAATGAACATTCGTACCCTTGTCGGCTGCCTCGCGGCTGGACTGCTCATCAGCGCCTGCGGCCCCAGAGTCTCCGTCCACTTCCATGATGACGAGAACTTCAACGTCACGGCCTACGCCGCGGACGGCCAGTACACCCTGGCGGAGCTGCAGGAGCTCTCCGTGGATGAGGCGCGCTTCGTCTGCCAGGGCGATGAGCCGCACAGCCTGGGTGAGCAGACCTGTGATCTTCGCGAGGGGCAGCTCTGCTACTCGGCGGTGTTCTGCTGCGAGCCCGTGGCCCAGGCTGAGTAGGTCGCCTCCGGGCCGTCCACGAGCGCGCCGGTGAGGTCCGCGCCGGTGAGGTCCGCGTCGGACAGGATGGCGCCGGTGAGGTCCGCGCCGCGCAGGTCGGCGTTCAGCAGGATGGCGCCGGTGAGATCCGCGCCCTTCAGCTGAGCGCCGCGCAGGTCCGCGTCGGTGAGGTCCGCGTCCACCAGGACGGCCAGATCCAGATCCACGTTCATGAGGCTGGCGCCGCTCAGGTCGGTGCCGGCCAGGGTGGCCTCCTCCAGCGACGATCCGTCGAAGATCGCGGCCGTCAGCAGGCTCTCGCTCAGATCCAGCTGGTGCAGATCCATGTTGGAGAAGTCCAGGGCGGTCAGATCCATCCCCCGGGCGCTCCCCCGCAGGCCCACCGCGCCCTCGGGCGGCGGGTGCTCGATGCCGCTCAGAGGCTGCTCGCCCCACCACGTAGTGCCGTTGAAGCGCGCGCCGATGAAGTCCGCGTTGGACAGATCGGTCTCCAGCTTCGCGCCGTAGAGCGTCGCGCGATCCAGGTCCGCGTCCGCGAGCCGGGTGCCGGTCAGGGTCGCCTCGGTGAGGTTGGCGCCGGTGAGGTTGGCCCGCTCCAGCGAGGCGCCGGTCAGGTCGGCGAGCACCAGGCTCGCGCCGCTCAGGTCGGCGCCGCTCAGGTCGGCGCCGCTCAGGTTGACGTTCTTGAAGTGCACCCCCGACAGGTCGGCGCCGGCGAGGTGGAGGCCGGAGAGATCCGCGCCGGGGTAGGTCGCCATCACCCGAACGCCGGCGCTGCGGACCGCCCGGAAGCCCTCCGGGGCCTGGCCCAGCAGGAAGCCGGCGATGAGCAGCGCCGCGGCCGCGCCGAGCCGCGCCATGTGGGCCAGCCTGCGCTGTCGCCGGGCGGTGTAGTCCTCGATGTAGCCCTCGTCCCGGAGGGCCTGACAGGCGCTGAAGTACTCCCACTGCTCCGCGCCCGTCAGCACGAGGCCCTGCGAGGCGCGGGTCACCAGCTCGAAGTGGGCCTCCGAGAGCAGATCCTCTTCGGAGCGGCCGTTCTTCAGCCAGAGCGTGAGGCCGTGCTGGAAGACCTGACGGGCGCGGTTTCGCTCACACTGCTCCATGCCGTAGTCGCGGATGCGGTCGATCAGCGCCTCGTGCGCGAGGCGGTAGGCGCGCTCCTCGGGCCAGCGCGGGTCGGTGAAGCCGTGGATGACCCGCCAGCGGCTCTCCAGGATGTTCAGCACCTCAGCCCGCCGCTTGCCGTCCTCGAAGAGGCCGACGAGCGTGGACTCCGGCGCCGGGTGGCTCGTGGCGCTGCCCGGCAGGTGGGTGAGCGCCCGCAGCAGCTCCTTGGCCAGCTCCCGATCGCCGGGCGCGAGGCTCTCCACGGCCTCGTCGAGCACCCGGCCGACGATCGCCTGGGCGCCGCCGAGCTGCTGCCGGTAGTGGCGCGTGGTGATGACGCGCTCCTCGGTGCTCCGGACCATCTCCCAGAGCCGGTAGCCCACCGCCTGGATCCGCGGGGCCACCTCGCCCGAGTCGTCCAGGGTCAGATCCGCGACGATCTCCTCGGCCAGCCCCGCCTCGAACCAGAAGGGCTGGTAGTCCACCGGCAGCCCCTCGCCGGTGGGGCCGGCCAGCGCGGCCAGCATGTCCTCGGGGCTCAGGGGCCGCAGGGCCAGCGTGCGGCTGAGCTGCTCCACGGAGAGGGGGTGCAGGGTCCGCACCAGGGGCCCGAGGTAGTCCTCGCGCAGGGAGAGCACGAAGCGGGCGCCGACCTCGCCGCCGCCGATGATCTCGGTGAGGCCGGCCTGGAAGTCCCGTCGATCGATGCGGTTGCCCTCGGTGAAGAGCTCCTCCAGCTGGTCCAGCACCACGGTGACGAGGCGGCCCAGCGCCTCGCTGAGTCGATCCAGCACCTCCGAGAGCGGCGCGCCCTCGGGGCAGGGCATCGGCGTCCGCGCGAGCCTCCGCCGCGCCTCCGCCTCCGCCGCGTCCATGGGCCGGGCGCCGCTCTGGACCGTGATGAGCTCGTGGCCGCGCGCCGAGAGGGTGGGGGTGATGCGCGCGTAGAGGAAGGACGTCTTCCCCACCCCCGACGCGCCGGTGAGGATCAGCAGCGGCGGGACGTCCGGGTGGTCCCAGATCTGCTGGAAGCGCTCGGTGTCCGCCTCCCGCCCGAAGAAGATGGCGCTGCTGTTGGGGCTGAAGGGGCGCAGGAAGCGATAGGGCTCCGAGGGCTTGCGCGCGGGCGCCGCCGCGTCGAGCTCGACGACCGCGTCCGCCGCGCTGATGCGTCGGAGCGCGTCCGTGAGGGCCGCCCAGTCCGTCGGTCGCCGGGCGGGATCCTTGGCCAGCAGGCTCCGGGTCAGCGCGACCAGCCCGTCGGGCACGTCGGGGCGGTAGGCCTCCAGCGACGGCGGGGTCGCGTTGACGTGGAAGTTCAGGTAGAGCTCCGCCCGCGGCGCCACGAAGGGCGGTCGGCCGGTGAGCATCTCGAAGAGGATGCAGCCGAAGGCGTAGAGGTCAGCGCGGTGATCGACCTGCCAGCCCATCGCCTGCTCGGGGGCCATGTACCGGGGCGTGCCGATCACGAACCCCTCGTCCTTCGCCTCCGCCGGGGCCCCCCGCAGCGTGGCCACGCCGAAGTCCAGGATCTTGACCAGCCCGGTCTCCTCCAGGAAGAGGTTCTCCGGCTTCAGATCCCGGTGCACCAGCCCGACGCGCTGGCAGGCGCTCATGCCCCGGGCGATCTGGGCGGCGATGTCCATCGCCTCGTCGAGGTCCATCGCGCCGGCGTCGCGGAGCCTGGCGGCGAGGGTCTCGCCCTCCAGCAGCTCCATCACCAGGAAGTGCTCGTCGTTGACGGAGCGCCCCACGTCGAAGACGGTGACCACGTTGGGGTGTCGCAGGCGGCTCAGGGTCCGGGCCTCGCGCTCGAAGCGCGTCACCAGCGCGGGCACGGCGGTGAGCTCGGGGCGCATCACCTTGATGGCCACGGGCCGCTCCAGGGCGACCTGGACCCCTGAATAGACCTCGCCGATTCCACCCTGACCGATGAGCTCGATCAGGGAGTAGCGATCATCCAGCGCGCGCGCGGAGGCCGCTGGCCGTGCCATGCTGTGCGCCATGCTCTTGTGGTTACTCCCGCTGGCCGGTCTCGCGTGTGGAGGGTGTTCCCCGCCCGCGGATCCCGGTATCGGCCCGGGATCGTGGCGACTTGAAGGAGACTCGACCCTCGGCCAGCTCATCCTTGAGGAGGGCCGCTGCGAGGTCGGGTTCTGGGGCGTAACGGACGACGGGCGCGCCGCCTGGGGCACCGGCGGCCCCGCGCTGCGGCCCTGCGAGGTGGAGTCGGAGCTGCCCGGGGCGGACGCGCCCGGGGCCTGGATCTACTTCCCCTTCCGCACGGGGGCCGGGGACGGGGCGGCGGCGGGGCGGCTGGATCCCACGGAGCCCACGCTGACGGTCCCGCTGAGCAACCACCCCGCCGAGGGCGCGCTCACCCTCACGCGCACCCCGGGCACCCTGAGCGAGGCGGAGCGCGTCGCGCGCGCCGCGGCGTCGGAGGCCGCGGTGCTGGCGCTCCAGGCCGGCTGGGCGAAGGGGGAGGGGGCGCTGATGGACGGCGACCGGCTGGTGGGGGAGATCTACCTCGGCGAGCAGGCGTCGGTGGCTGTGTACGACGAGTACTGGATGACCGACGGGGTGGTCGACGCCACCTGGCGCCAGGACGGGGCGGTGATGCTGCTGCAGTTCCCGGTGATGCCCGCGCTCCAGGGAGAGGAGGGGCTGCTGCGGGTGAACCCGGTCACCGGCGAGGCCCGGGTGCCGCTGGGGTCCACCCCCACGGACAACGATCGGCGGCTGCGGGTGGCGCTGCGGGGCGTGAGCGCCGAGGAGGCCAGCGCGGCCATCTCGGCGGCGCGGGAGTCCTCCATCGCCCGGGAGCAGGCCATCGCCGGCGGCCTCGCCCAGCAGCTCGCGGCGGAGGCCATGAGCGACGCGGGCGCCTGCCGCTCGCCGGAGACCCTGCCCGGCGGCTGGCCCGTCTGGTTGGCGGGCTACGAGGTCCGGGTGGCTCGGGTCACCGGGGAGTCCGGGACTCCAGTCTGTGAGGTGGTGATGGAGCCGGATCCAATCCAGCACGGCCGGCGCATGTCCATCCGCGCCCGCCCGGATGGTGTGATAGAGCAGGTCGTCCGCTCACTGGAGTAAAGACCCGTGGCTACTGTCACTTTGAATGGCCTCCGCAAGTCCTACGGCGACGTCAAGGTGCTCCACCGCGTCGATCTGGACATCCAGGACGGCGAGTTCGTCGTGCTCGTCGGCCCGTCGGGCTGCGGAAAGTCGACCCTGCTGCGCTGCATCGCCGGCCTGGAGACCATCACCGAGGGCGACCTGAGCATCGACGAGCGCCGGGTCAACGACGTGCCCCCGCGCGACCGCGACGTCGCCATGGTCTTCCAGTCCTACGCCCTCTACCCGCACATGACCGTGCGGCGGAACATGAGCTTCGCCCTGGAGGTCCGCAAGGTGCCCCAGGCCGAGATCGACCGGGCGGTGGAGGGGGCCGCGACCATGCTGGGCCTGGAGCCGCTGCTGGAGCGCCTGCCCCGCGCCCTGTCCGGCGGCCAGCGCCAGCGCGTCGCCATCGGTCGGGCCATCGTGCGCCGGCCCAAGGTCTTCCTCTTCGACGAGCCCCTCTCCAACCTCGACGCCGCCCTGCGCAACCAGATGCGGGTGGAGCTGAAGCGCCTGCACCAGACCCTCGAGAGCACCATCGTCTACGTCACCCACGATCAGGTCGAGGCCATGACGCTGGCCGATCGCATCGTGGTGCTGGAGGCCGGCGTGGTGCAGCAGGTGGGCACCCCCCGCGAGCTGTACGAGACCCCGGCCAACCGCTTCGTCGCCGGCTTCATCGGCTCCCCGGCCATGAACTTCCTGGAGGGGGAGGGCGACGGTCAGCGGGTGCGGGTGTCCGAGATGGATCTGGAGGGGCCGACGAGCGGCCCGGTGACGGTGGGGGTGCGCCCGCACGACATCGGCATCGAGACCGGCGGCGGGCTCGCGGTGGTGGACGTGGTGGAGCGGCTCGGCTGGGAGATGCACCTGCACCTGCGGCTCGGAGAGCAGCCGCTGATCGCGCAGATTGAGGCCCACAAGGCCGGCGAGATCCAGCCGGGCGACAGAGTGGGCATCTCCCTCGGCCGATATCACCTCTTCGACCATAAATCTGGCGAGGCGCTCGCGCGCTGAACTCTCTTTGCGGACCTGCGGGCCGAAGAGCTATTGTCCTGCCGGCAGATGAGAGACGCCTTGAACACCACGCTTATCTTCATGATGTTGCTCGGTTGCGACCGGGGCTTTGACGCGAACGCCGTGTTCCCCGCGGTGATCTCGGACGAGACCGATGTCGTGATCGACACGGACGCCGGCCCCGACGGGACCGACGCTCCAGACACCGCCAGCGATCCGCCCGCGGACACGGATCCGCCAGGCGACACCGCGTCGCCCGCGGACACCGGGGAGCGGATCCCCGCCCTCGTCCAGTTCGACGGCCCGACGCCGAGCAACGTGCTGATGATCTCGGTGGACACGCTGCGTCGCGACGCGCTGGGCTACTACGCCGGGGAGGACCGGGACACCCCCACCTTCGATCGCCTCCTCGCCGACGGCGTGAGCCTCGACCGGCACCGGAGCTGCTCCAACTGGACCTACGCCAGCGCCCTCTGCGCCCTGAGCGGCAAGGACAACCTCGACATGGGCTTCGTCCCCGAGGCCGGCGCCCTCCTGGAGGAGCAGCAGGTCTCCCCGGACACCCTCCTCATCTCCACGATGCTCGGCCTCCGGGGGCTCCGGACGGCCCTGGTCTCCACCAACCCCTACATCGGCGCGACCTACGGCTACGACGCGCACTACGACGAGATCTGGGACGGCGGCGGCGAGCTCGCGGAGGGCCCCGATGTCATCGAGCAGGGGCTCAAGTACATCGAGGAGTTCCAGTCGGGCAGCGAGCCCTGGATGGTGCACATGCACTTCCTGGAGCCCCACACCCCCTACCAGCCGCCCGCCGAGTACATCGAGGGCGCGGACACCGTCCTGGGCTTCAACCTGAAGACGCCGCAGGGCGTGGACTCGGCGGAGATCGCCTACAACTCCATGACGACCTCCCAGCAGGCGATCCTCCAGGAGTACGCTCAGCGGATGTACGCGGCGGAGGTCCGGGGCATGGACGATCTGCTGGAGGGCCTGCTGGACACCCTCGACGCCTCGGGCGCCCTGGACGACACGCTGATCGTGCTCTGGACGGACCACGGCGAGCAGCTCTGGGACCGGGGCAACCTGACCCACGGCAAGGATCTCCACAGCGAGGAGGCCGACGCGGTGGCCGCCTTCTGGTCGAAGGACATCATCCCCACACACTTCCCCCTGCGCACCGCGCACCGGGATCTCACGCCGACGCTGCTCGACACGCTGGGCTTCAGCGACAACCGCCAGCACATCGGCCGGGCGCTCAACGCCGAGGTCGAGGGGGTCCCGATCCACGCCCTGCGGCTCCGCAGCTACGACACCATCCACTCCGTGGACATGGGCGCCTGGCGTATGCTCTACCGCTGGGACGGGACGCTGCAGGTCTACGACCTCGACGAGGATCCAGACGAGCTGGAGAACCTGGTGGACCTGACGGACGCCGATCAGTACGCCCTCTGGCTGCTCATGGAGCCCGAGGTCGAGCGGGCCATCAACTACTATGAGACGCCCTCGACGCCTCAAATGCCGGCGTGGGATGTAAAGTAACTCGGTTATGAGTTACTATCCGGGCTCCTCCCCGGAGGCCCCCGGTGAACGCCTTCCTCGCTCTGCTCTGCCTCATGTCGGCGGCCTTCGCGGCGCCGTCGGAGGTGCTGTTCTGGCACGCCTACCGCGGCGGCGAGCAGGTCGCGCTGGAGGGGCTGGTCGACCAGTACAACGCCTCGCAGAGCGCGGTGAATGTGGTGCCGCTGGCGGTGCCCTACGAGTCCTTCGCGACCAAGCTGGAGGCGGCGGCTCCCCGGGGCAACGGCCCGGATCTGTTCATCGCGGCCCACGAGCGGGTCGGCGCCTGGTCGGCCTCGGGCATGATCGCGCCGGTCGATGTGGACACCTCGCCGTACCACCCGGCGACCTCGTCGGCGCTGACCTACGAGGGCGAGCTCTACGGCCTGCCGCTCAGCTACAAGTGCCTCGCCCTCTTCTACAACAAGGCGCTGGTCAGCGAGCCCCCCGCGACGACTGACGAGCTGCTGGCGGTCGCCCGGCGCTTCTCGGAAGCGGGCGACGATCGCTTCGGCCTCGCCTACGAGGCCACGGGCGCCTACCACCACGCGCCCTGGATGCACGGCTTCGGCGGCGGGGTGACGGCCCCGGACGACCCGACGCGCTTCCAGCTCGACCGGGCGGGCAACGCCGAGGCGCTGGCCTTCGCCCTGGCGCTGCTGGAGGCGGGGATCATCCCCGAAGAGCCCACCGGCGCGCTGGTGACGCAGCTCTTCAACGAGGGCCGCGTGCCCTTCGCCATCAACGGCCCCTGGTTCCTCGGTGAGCTGTCGTTGCCGGACTACGGCATCGCCCCGCTGCCGGTGGTGAGCGCGACGGGTGAGCCCGCCGCGCCCTACCTGACGGTCGAGGGCGCCATGCTCTCGGCCTACGCCAACAACCCCGAGGGCGCGCTGGCCTTCGGCCTGTGGCTGGCCGGCCCCGAGGCCGGGATTCAGCGCGCGGTGGAGGGCCGCCAGCCGGTGGCCGCGCTGGCCGCCTACGACGACCCGGCGGTCGCCAACGACCCGGTGCTCTCGGCCTTCCGCCGCCAGCTCGACCTGGCGGTGCCGATGCCCAACGCCCCCGGCATGGCGGCGACCTGGGAGCCTCAGGCCCGGGCCCTGCGCCGGGTGATGCGCGGCGCGCTGGTCCCCGAGGCCGCGGCCCGGGTGGCCCAGCAGGAGCTGGAGATCATCGAGCGCCCGCCGCCGCCCACCGCCGACCCCCGGCCGTACCTCGCGCTGATGGGGCTGACGCTGGTGGGCGGGGTGGGTTGGCTCGTCATGAGGCTGCGGGCGGCGGGCGGGATCGCCGCGCTGCGGAAGTGGAACTACGCCTACCTCTACGCGGCGCCGGCCTCGATCGCGATGCTGGCCCTGCTGGTGACGCCCTTCGTGCTGGGCGCCGGGGTCGCCTTCTTCGCGCACCGGGACGGCAACTTCACCTTCGTCGGCCTCGCCAACTTCATGGACATCGTCTTCGCCCGCGACTGGTCCGTGTCCAACCCGCTCTCCTTCTACTACACCCTCGTGGTCACGCTGCTCTGGACGGTGACCAACCTGATCCTGCACGTGGGCATCGGCATGGCGCTGGCGATGATCCTGCGAGAGCCCTGGGTGCGGCTGCGCGGGCTGTGGCGGGTGCTGTTGATCCTGCCCTGGGCGGTGCCGAACTACATCACGGCGCTCATCTGGAAGGGGATGTTCCACCGGCAGTTCGGGGCCATCAACGGGGTGCTGGTCGCGCTGGGGCTGGAGCCGGTGAGCTGGTTCTCCCAGTGGACCACGGCGTTCACGGCGAACGTGTGCACGAACGCCTGGCTGGGCTTCCCGTTCATGATGGTGGTCACCCTCGGCGCGCTGCAGGCGATCCCCCGGGATCTGGAGGCGGCGGCGGCGGTGGATGGGGCCACGGGCTGGCAGCGGTTCCGGCACGTGACCTGGCCGCTGCTCACGCCGGCGCTGATGCCGGCGATCGTGCTGGGCAGCATCTGGACGTTCAACAGCTTCAACATCATCTACCTGGTGAGCGCCGGTGAGCCTGACGGGAGCACGGAGATCTTGATCTCGGAGGCGTACCGCTGGGCGTTCACCCGGGGGCATCGCTACGGGTACGCGTCGGCGTATGCGCTGCTGATCTTCTTTGTGCTGTTCGGGTACTCGAAGCTCACGCAGCGGGTGCTCGGGAAGAAGGTGATCTGAGCCCAATCCCTCTCGAATAGCCGACCATTGGCTGGTGCGGTCCGTCGCCATGCGGCCCACCGAAACACTCGGAATGACACGTCATGCCTTCGATTACGCTGAACCACCTGACGACGGATCGCACCAGCCACTGGTCAGCTCTTCGCTCCGGATTGGTCTGATGTCTCAGTCCTCCATCCAGGCCCCGAGCACCCTCACCGTCGTCCTGAGCCACGCGGCCCTGCTGATCGCCGCCCTGGCGACGCTCTATCCGGTGCTCTGGGTGCTGAAGATGGCGCTCACGCCGAGCCAGGGCTTCGACCTGAACCCGATCCCGATCCCCACGGAGTTCACCCTCCAGAACTTCATCGATGTGGTGAACACCCAGGACAGCAACGGGGGCTGGCTCTTCGGGCGGCAGCTGCTGAACTCGCTCATCGTGAGCGGCGCGACGGCGGCGATCGGGATGGTGCTGGCGACGACGGCTGGCTACGCCTTCAGCCGCTGGGCGTTCCCGGGGCGGGACGCGGGGATGGGGCTGTTCCTGGTGACGCAGATGTTCCCGGGGGTGGTGATGTTGATCCCGCTCTACATCCTGCTGGATGAGCTGGGGTTGCTGGACTCGATGGCGGGGCTGGCGCTGGTGTATGCGTCGACGAGCGTGCCGTTCTGCACCTGGAACCTGAAGGGGTACTTCGACACGATCCCGAAGGATCTGGAGGAGGCGGCGCTGATGGATGGGGCGAGCCGCTGGGTGACGTTTACGCAGGTGATCCTGCCGCTGGCGAAGCCGGCGCTGGTGGTGACGGGGCTGTTCTCGTTCATGACGGCCTGGAATGAGTTCATCCTGGCGGCGACGCTGATGAGCGATGAGCGGGCGTTTACGCTGCCGGTGGTGCTGCAGAGCTATGTGGGGGAGTACTCGACGGAGTGGGGGCGCTTCGCGGCGGGGGCCGTGCTGGTGTCGATCCCGGTGATGGCGCTGTTCTTTGCGCTTCAGAAGCACCTCGTGGAGGGGCTGACGGCGGGCTCGGTGAAGGGATAGGGGCGCTCTACGGATGGACCTCAGCGGCTATGGCGGGGAAGATTGACCGTGTACATCCCAGCCCCAGCAGACGACCTTGTTGTCATCCCGCAATGCACATGAATGTAGCCCTTGAATACTTACTTGAGTAAACCGGCCTTCTTCAGGAGTATTATTGATGCCGTAGGAGTCCCCTCCCCAGCAAGTGATCTCACCAGTCGAGGTGAGGGCGCAGTTGTCTGAACTACCGGAACGAACGTCGATGAAACTTCCTTTTGGTGGAAGAGTCACACCAGCAGTAGGGTCTCCCCAACAGATGATCTCACTTGTGTCAGTGAGTCCACATACATGACGATTACCAGCGCTGAGTTGTGTAAAGGTGATCTCACTTGGAGGTGGATCAGTCAGCGAATTGGTGTATCCCCAACAGACTATATCGTTACTGGATGTGATCGCACATGAAAAGTACTCTTCACCGCTACTGACAAACAGGAACTCACCGTCAGGAGGACTTGCTTGCCCGTTATCAAATGAAGTCGGTCCCCAGCAAGTGACAGCATTATCAACATCAAGCGCACATCCATGGTACTCTCCCATATCCAACTGACTGAATGTCCCGGAGGGTGTCTTAGAGGGAGGGGCTCCCCAACATTGGAGTTCATCGGCGGTGTCAAGAGCACAGCTGAAATACAAGCCGACGGCGATCTGAGTAAAGCTCCCCTTTGGAGGGGTGGACTGATCGTAAGTGTTGTTTCCCCAACACAAGATCTCACCAGCCGTTGTTACTCCACAGCTATGGGATAGTCCAGAAGAAACCTGCTGAAAATCTCTTGTTGAGACTCTCCAAAGAGGAATTTCTTTCGGCGTCGATGTGTCTGTTTCTTTTTTTGTCGGTATCAGTTCTTGTATCGGTGTCATCTATCGTTGTTGGTCTGGTCTCAGTATCAATAGTTGTGATAGACGTACCGGTTTCCTGTGGAGGGCTTGTGTCTTCATTGCTTGAGTCTATAGGAATTGAGGCGCTGTCCTCGTCATGCTGAGTTCCTTTTTCTTCTGATGGACTTGAGCACGCGGCTGCTATGACTAAACAAATCGTTGTCAACATGGATAGTGTTCCTGTGATGCATGTGTTAGCTTACTTCAAAAACACCACTATCAGGCACTACTACTGATAGTGGATGTGCCATCGTAGTCAACTGAAATTGGTACGACAGTATTGGTGGCGAAAATAGTGAGATCCGATTGATGTCAAGTCGGAGTTTACAGTGTTGATTTTGTGATCGTTCTGTATGGTGTAGCGGTTGAGCAGGGGTTGGTGTTCAGGGGCATCGCACGGCCTATAATCCCAGTAGTTTACGTCAAAAAAATCGAGATTCCATCCTGCCTGAAGCCGCTTGGTCTTGGCGCTACCCTTGGACTTGTCTTGTTTGATGAGGTTGAGAGTGAGTTGTCGGAGGATGGAGAGATTCGTCGCCGCGTTCTTTGGGCGGACTCAGCAGTCGTCTTCTCGATAGGACGCATCCGAGACACAATGCAGTTCATTTTCGATGCTCCAATGACGGCGGATCGACTCCGGCATCTGTTGAGCGGAGGGCTGCTTGCAACTGTTGATGTAGTATCGCCATTCTTCGCTGGTCTTTAATGGTCCGATTATAGTGAGTCATGGCGACGCTTGAAAACCCCTTCCAACCAGGGCTATCACGCCGAAATTTTCGGTAATTTCAACAATCGACGTAGCAACCTTCTGAAGGTCGCCCCCACCCAGCAGACCTGCCGTCCACGGTCTACGCGTGATTACAAGGACTTGAATGTTCGGCTTGCCCCTCGCCATATCGGGGTTGAACTCCAGTTTGTGAAGTATAATGATGAAATCATTGAGGTTTTTGCGTGGCAATCCTGATGGGGAGCCCGAGGTCGGAGCTGCTCGGGTTATCTGAGAGAGCAGGAGTGAGAGATGCTTGTTGGTCTGCTCTTGATGGCGTGCGGCGGCGGAGACATCCAGAAGCCGGATGAGGCGGACAGCGGCGGCACGCTGGGCGCCTTCGAGGTGACCGGGGTGGACCCGGTTGAGGGCGACGTGGGCGGCGGCACGGATCTGCGGTTGAGCGGGCTGGGGTTCACGGTGGAGACCGAGATCGCGATCGATGGGGCGGCCTGTACAGAGGTGGCGCTGTTGAGCCCGGAGCTGTTGGCCTGTACGACGCCGGCGGGGGCGCTGGGAGCGGCCGAGGTGCGGCTCATTCGTGAGGATGGTCAGACGGCGACCGCTGAGTACACCTACGTGGAGGGTGGAGGCGGCACGGACTCGGGCACGACCGGGGTGACGGACTCGGGGGCGACCGACAGCGGGGCGGACAGCGGCTCCGATGGCGGTGACTCGGGGGACACCGGGGGGACCGGAGCCACGGACAGCGGGGGAACGGACAGCGGCACGGGGCCTGGGGACTCGGGGACCACCGACGACACCGGGCGGGTGCTGGAGTCGGTGGATTACTGCCACATGCAGTGGCCCTGTGAGCAGACGGCGGCGCCGGGGGCGGTCTCGGAGACGGTGTATTGCTGGGTCTATGAGCCCGGGGTCACCGATGTCGTGGGCTCGGCGCTGGGGGTCGTGGTGGAGGTCGGGGTGGGCGCGGATGGGTCGAACCCGGTGTCGGGGTGGACCTGGAGCAGCGCTGGGTGGCTGGAGGATGTGTACTACGAGAAGGCGCCGTCGAATGATCTGTACGCGGGTGAGTTCACGGCGCCGTCGGTGGCTGGAGAGTATGACTACGCCTGTCGGGCGAGCGCGGACGGCGGGTCGAGCTGGACGGTCTGTGACGCGGGGGATGACGGGGCCGCTGATGGCTGCGGCGATGGGCTGGAGGGATCACTGGATGGGTATTCGTCGCCGGACGCCGGGCAGCTCACGGTCGAGTGACCCTGCAGCGCGGCTCCGAGCGGCTTGCACGCGCTGCAGGCGCGCCAACTGCGCCCCCGTACCTTTGAGGGTCATGTTGTCCCCTCTCTAAGCCCCCACCTTCCGCCAGAACGCGCCGCACGGCGCGCGCCAACTGCGAAGAGGCCCCGTTGAGGAACGTGACGTCCCAGCGGCTCACGGGAGAGGGTGTTGCGACGTCAGATGCCTCGCCGCAAGGCGACATCAGGAGGCAAGACCTTGCGAACACGTGGACGGTTTTCGACGGAGACGAGCTGTTGTTGTTCTGCCAT
>Ga0316204_10005520_pt1 | contig 20724 bp, 22 predicted proteins | sample 6monrhotite_MG_2_FD_205661 | JGI IMG/M metagenome (GOLD analysis project Ga0316204, IMG submission 205661) | Microbial mat bacterial communities from mineral coupon in-situ incubated in ocean water Damariscotta River, Maine, United States -... | ecosystem: Environmental > Aquatic > Marine >... | reverse complement strand
ACTAGAACAACAGGGAAATCATCATGAGAGAAGCAGTCATCGTTTCGACCGCGCGTACACCGATCGGCAAAGCCTATCGGGGCGCGTTCAATAACACTGAAGCACCTACCCTTGGCGGTCACGCGGTGAAAAATGCCGTCGAGCGCGCTGGCATCGATGTCGCAGAAGTTGAAGACGTCGTCATGGGCTGCGCGCTGCCGCAGGGCACGCAAGGTCAAAATATCGCGCGCCAGATTGCATTGATGGCAGGCCTGCCGGTCACTACGGCGGGCATGACAGTCGATCGCCAGTGCTCCTCGGGAATGATGGCGATTGCGATTGCTGCCAAAACGATTATCGCCGACGGCGTCGATATCATGGTTGGCGGCGGCCTGGAGTCGATCAGTCTGGTGCAGAACGAGAACATGAATCTGTTTCGCGGCAAGGACCCAAGGCTCCTGAAGATCCACAAAGATGTCTACATGCCGATGATCGACACCGCCGAGGTCGTTGCCGATCGCTATTCGATCAGCCGCGAGGCGCAGGACGAGTACGCTTTGCAAAGCCAGCAGCGGACTGCTGCGGGGCAGGAGGCCGGTCGCTTTGATGCCGAGATCGTTCCTTTGCCATCGTCCATGGGCGTAATGGACAAGGAGACCAAGGAAATCTCTTTCGTCGATACTGTTTTGGAAAAAGACGAAGGTAATCGACCAAGCACAACCCTGGAAGGCCTCGCCGGCCTCAAACCCGTGCGTGAAAATGGCGTTATCACAGCGGGCAATGCCAGCCAATTATCCGACGGCGCATCGGCGGCGGTACTGATGGAGGCGAGTCTCGCGGAGAAGCGCGGCCTTGCACCGCTGGGCATTTATCGCGGTACCGCCGTCGCCGGCTGTGAACCCGACGAAATGGGTATCGGCCCGATATTTGCGGTACCAAAACTACTGCAGCGCAACGGGCTGACCATGGACGACATCGACCTGTGGGAGCTGAATGAGGCCTTCGCGGTGCAGGTCATTTACATCCGCGACAAGCTGGGAATTCCGAACGAGATTCTGAACGTCGACGGCGGCGCGGTATCGATTGGTCACCCGTACGGCATGTCGGGCGCACGCATGGTCGGCCATGCATTGATTGAGGGCAAGCGTCGTGGCTCAAAGTACGTCGTCTGCACGATGTGTATCGGCGGTGGTCAGGGAGCAGCCTCACTGTTTGAAGTCGCCTAGTGCGTGCACTGGTCTGCAATCAGTACGGTCCGCCCGACAGGCTGAAAATTGAAGATCGGGACGATCCGGTCGCGGCCGCCAATGAGGTTCTTGTTGATGTGGTTGCGGCTGGCATCAACTTCCCTGACGTGCTGTCGATTGCGGGCCAGTATCAGGTCAAAACACCGACACCTTTTGTGCCCGGCAATGAAGCTGCCGGCATCGTTGCCGCCGTAGGCGCAGACGTAGGCCGTTTCAAGCTTGGCGACCGGGTCATCATTGCAACGCGCGGCGATGCGTTCGCTGAACGCTGCGTTGCGAATGAACAAATGACGATGCACCTTCCGGATGGACTCGACTTTGAGCAGGGTGCCGGTTTCTCGGTAACCTATGGCACCAGTTATCATGCACTAAAACAAAGTGCGAATTTGCAGGCGGGCGAAACGGTATTGGTGCTGGGTGCGGCAGGCGGTGTTGGTAGCACCGCCATAGAGATCGCCAAGGCAATGGGCGCACGGGTTATCGCTGCCGCCAGCAGCGAGCAAAAACTCGAGTTCGCCAGGTCCTGCGGAGCCGACGAAACCATCAACTACTCCGAAGTCGCGCTCAAGGAAACCGTCAAGGAAATGACTGACGGCAACGGCGTCGATGTGGTCTACGATCCAGTTGGCGGCGAACTGGCCGAGCAGGCCTTTCGCGCAACAGCCTGGCACGGTCGCTATCTTGTCATTGGCTTCGCGAGTGGCGATATTCCAAAATTTGCGGCGAACATCGCGCTTCTCAAAGAGGCCAGCATCATTGGCGTTTGGTGGGGAACCTGGTGCGCAAGAAACCCGGCAACGCAAATGCAGAACGTGGCCGAGCTTGCTACTTTGATTGCAGCCGGCAAACTAAATCCCAAGATCACCGAGTCGTATGCACTGGAGAATTTTGTCGATGCGTTTGCTGCAATCACCGAACGACGTGCACGCGGCAAAGTTATATTGCGAATGAGCTGACGCGGCCACAAAAGCGTACGAGCGATCCGGCATTAGCAGAGCCGCTGGCCATGAGTTTCATGGACTTTCCCCCGACAAACTGCGGCGCAACTTGCGCATACCGCCGACCCAACGGTCGTAATTAGACGCTTTGTGCTGCAAGTATCCGATAACCTCCGGGTGCGGCGTGATCAGGAAGCGACCCGCAGCGACACCTTCCACGACGGTTGCGGCAACCTCGTCCGGCGTCAGAATGCCGTCCGCGTCTGCACCGCCGAAGACGTTCTCATCGGCACCGGGTCCGGTCGCCAGGTCCAGCATATTGGTCGCCACGGCCTGCGGACAAACCACGGACACGCGTATGCCGTCGTCGCCGTGCCGAATCGCGACCGCCTCGGCAAAGCCGAGCGCCGCGTGCTTGGTGGTTGAGTAGGCAGCATCGCCGATCGACGACAGCAGGCCCGCTGCCGATACTGTATTGACGAGGTAACCTCCGCCGCGCGCCGTCATGCGCGGCAGCAATGCACGTGCCGCATACACGTGTGCCATTACATTGACTCGCCAGGATAATTCCCAGCGATCCGCAGTATTACTCAGGACACCATCTGCCGATGCAGAACCTGCGTTACCATCACCGCAAGCCACACCGGCATTGGACGCAAACAGATCGATGGGGCCCACATTGGCTTCAACATCATCAACCAAGGCATTTATTGCCGCTTCGTCGCCGACGTCAACGCGATAAGCCACGCCGCCAATTTCGGCAGCGACTTGTGCCGCTGCTGATTTGTCCAGATCGACCACAACCACTTTGATGCCATCACTGGCCAGTCGACGACATAGCGCAGCGCCGATGCCGTGGGCGCCGCCGGTAACGACCGCTAGTTTCACGTTTTCAATCATGAGTCGCCTAAATTACTTCCGCTGCTGCAAGTTCCTGGGTGTAACCAAATTTCTTGAAGTCGGAAATTCGGTCGGGGTAGAGAATACCGTCAAGGTGATCATACTCATGCTGAAAAACCACCGCGTGAAAACCCTCCGCCTCACGCTCAATACGCATGCCGAACTGATCAAAGCCCTTGTATTTGATGCGCGCCCGTCGTTCGACATATCCGCGCATGCCCGGAACAGACAGGCAGCCCTCCCAGAAACCAGCAACCTCATCGCTGACTACCGAGAACTCCGGGTTTATCAGGACCGTCGTCGGCACCTCTTCAACATCAGGATAGCGCTCGTTTGCGTCGACGCTAAATATCATGATGCGCTGCAATACCCCAATCTGGGTTGCGGCAAGCCCTGCTCCATCGGCTGCATCCATGGTGTCGAACATATCTTCGATCAACTCATGTAACTCTGGCGTATCAAACGTCTCAACCGGTGTCGCGACCTCACGCAGGCGCGGGTCGCCGATTCTCAGAATGGGCCGTATCGCCATCAGGACAAAGCTACGATCTGCTTACCGGTGTTACCACCCTGCAACAAATCAATAAACGCCTGTGGCGCGCTCTCGACACCTTCCGCAACCGTCTCGCGATACTTCAATTTGCCGTCTGCGATCCAGCCTATCGCCTTGGCGACATACTCCTCGCACGCCTTCGGGTCATCGGTGACAATGAAGCCGCGCATAGTCAGGCGACGTCCAATCATGACCATCATGCCGCGTGGGCCCGGCTGCATTTCCGCATCGTTATATGCGGAGATCATTCCGCATAGCGCGATGCGGCCGAAATCCCGCATATTCCAAAGCGCGGCCTCCATCATTTCACCGCCAACATTCTCAAACAGAACGTCGATGCCTTCCGGACAGAGCTCCTGCACGCTTGCAGCCATTGATTTGCTGGTTTTGTAGTTGAAGCCCCCGTCATAGCCGAACTCGTCTTTTAGCAGCGCGACCTTTTCATCCGAACCAGCCGATCCGTAAACCTTGCAGCCATGAATCCTGGCGAGTTGACCCACGACGCTGCCGACCGCACCCGAAGCTGCAGTCACGAACACCGTATCTCCGGCTTTGGCGGCGGCGATTTTCATCAGCCCTACGTACGCTGTCATGCCCGGCATACCAAGAATACCCAGATGCCATGAAAGTGGCGCAGAGCTCTTCGGCAGCTTGCGCAATAAGCGGCCGTCGCTGATCGAATAGTTTTCCCAGCCGAGCATGCCCGTAACGTGATCGCCATTGGAGATGCCCGCATAGTTACTCGCAACAACCTCACCAACAACACCCGCCTGCAGGACCTCGCCGACCTGAAAGGGTGGAATGTAAGACTTAACGTCATTCATCCGGCCGCGCATATAGGGGTCTACTGACATAAAGATGTTGCGCACCAGCACCTCTCCGTCGCCCGCTTCGCCAACATCACTTTCGGTGACGGTAAAATTGTCCAGTGTTACCCAGCCAGACGGTCTGCTCGCAAGGCGAACTTGTTTGTTTTGCATCTTTATGATTCCTGCAGTCTGTCTTTTATAGTTTGTCTTTTATCGAATAGTACAGCATGCCCAGTACCATTCCGGGGTAGCGCAGCAAGGTGCCGCCGGGGAAGGTGTGCGTCGGCAGGCTGGCGAAAACATCAAAGCGTCCTGCCGTACCGCTAATCGCTTCGGCGATGATCTTGCCGGCAAAATTAGCCGTCGAAATGCCGTGGCCTGAGTAACCCTGTCCGAAGAACAGGTTAGGCTCAAGACGCCCGATATGTGGCAAACGATTTACCGTAACGGACAAAGTGCCGCCCCAGGCGTAGTCAATCTTCGCGTCGCGCAGCTGCGGAAACAGCTCCAGCATGTGCGGTCTGACAAAGCTGGCTATGTCCTTCGGGAATCCCGCACGATAATTCTCGCCACCGCCAAACAGGAGGCGGTGATCTTTGCTCATGCGAAAGTAATTGACGACAAAGCGTGTGTCATGCACGCCGAATCTGCCGTTGATGACTTTGCGAGCCCGTTCTTCACCCAGCGGTTCGGTCGCGATGACGAAGTTGTTGATCGGCATAATCTTGCCCGCTACGCGAGGCTCCAGCTTGCCCAGATAGCCATTGCAGCCAAGCACCACAAACGATGCCTCGACCGACCCCTGTGCCGTATTCACCAGCGCGGGATCGCTGCGGGTGTAATTTAGTACACGCGAGTTTTCGAAGATTCGTACACCCGCATCGCGCGCGGCGCGAGCCAGACCAAGCGCGTAGTTCAATGGATGAATCGCCATCGCCTGGTCATCCTGCAGGCCTTCCAGATAGTCTTCGGTTGCGACCAGGGCATAGGTCTCGTCACGACTCAGTGCTCTTGCGTACGGATAGTCATAGCGCTCGGCCAGCGCAGCGGCGGTCTCCTCGGCCATACCGATGTAGCTCTTTTTGTGCACGCCCTCGATTTGGCCGTACTGCAGATCACAATCGATCGCGTGCTTTTCGACGCGCTCGCGAATCTCGGTTTTAGCCGCTTCGGCGAATTGCCAAAACTGCCGTGAGCGCTCGAGACCGAACTGCTCTTCCATCTCGATTACGTCCTTGCGTTGGCCGCTACCGATCAACCCGCCGTTGCGTCCCGAGGCCCCAAAGCCAATTCGCTCTGCTTCCAGCAGGATTACGTCGAAACCTTGTTCGGCAAGATTTAGCGCCGCTGACAGCCCCGTAAAGCCACCGCCGATGACGCAGACGTCAGCGCGCAGTGCTCCCTGTAGCTTGGGATGTTCGTGCACGCCAACGGCGGTCGCTGCGTAGTAACTCTGGGGATAAGCTGAACTCATATTTACACTGAAGACTGCGGCCGTATGGGCGTACCGTCGAAAAATCGGCTCAAGCGAAATTCCTTAAGGTCGATGCCCGAGTCATTGCCAGTCAACATGCCGGCGATCGCCTTGCCTGCGCCCGGGCCGATACCAAAACCATGACCACTAAAGCCGGTCGCAATATGAAAGCCCTTTGTTGAGGTCTCGTCAATCACCGGGATAACGTCGGGTGTGCTTTCGATCATGCCTGCCCATGACTCAACAATCGCGGTGCCTGCCAAGGCAGGAAACAAGCTGTCCAGGTTGCGTCGAATCGATGCAAGTATGCGTGGATTCGGCGCCGGATTCAGCACCCGGTTTTTTTCGAATGGCGACACCGCATCGAGTGCCCAGGTTTTTGGTGCCGACCACTCCTCGGCAAATTCGCGTCCGATGGAAAGTTGCACATTTTGCATATCCATCATGAACGCTCGCAAGAACTTGCTGCCGTAGCGAAACGTCGATGGCGTAATCGGGTAGTCAAGGACCATCCCATTGACGACCGTGTAGCCACCATCCTGACGCCGCCGCAGGGCCAGAGCATCGTCGAATAGATTGCCGTCCAGAACATTCTCCGCCGGCGCGGTGCGTGCAACCGTGCCACGAACCTTGAGCTGCGGTACGGCGATACCCAGCGAACGACAAAACATGGAAGTCCATGCGCCGGCAGCACATAGAACCGCTGTCGTTTTGATCGTGCCGTGCTCGGTGATCACAGCTGAAACCTCACCCGCACTGGTTTCGATACCGCGAACCGCGCACGACGTCAGCACGGTCGCGCCAGAACGAACCGCAGCGCGCGCGATCGCCGCGGTAGCCTTATGCGGCTCCGCGCGGCCATCGCTGGCGGTGTAAAGGGCACCGTGCCACTTGGCACTGGCGCCGCGCACCAGGGTAGCGAGCTCGGCCGCATCGATCATGCGTGTGTCGAGATCGTACTCCTGCGCCGTCTTGATCCAGTCGTTGTACTCCTCGACTTGCTTGTCGTTCTTCGCCGCAAACAGGACGCCCTGCTCGCTGTAACCAACGTCTTCGCCAATTTCTGCTTCCAGGCCACGCCAGATTCGCAATGCCTCGACGATCATCGGCATCTCGCGAGTGTCGCGACCTTGTTGCCGCACCCAGCCCCAGTTGCGACCCGATTGCTCTCCGGCGATGTGTCCTTTCTCGCACACCACCGCATTGACGCCCTGCTTCGCTAGATACCAGGCTGTCGAGATTCCGATGATGCCGCCACCAACAATCACAACGTCTGCGCTCTCGGGAATCGAGTCCGGCGCAGCCAATGGTCCGCTCCAGGTTTGTGCGACCAGATCAGACGCAGGCATCTCGCTCGGGCCGGCACCGCTTGTGTGTTTGCTGAGGCTATCTTGTTGCGACATTGACGAAGCATACTTCACAAAACCGGCCGCCGCCTGCTACTGTCAGTCGCATGATAAGACTATTTCCCGCAGTACTGTTTCTCGCCGCTTGCCAGGCGCCCGCACCGACCCTTACACAAGCACCCTTCACGCCCGACAGCGGCAACCTGATCGTTCATTGCGGCGCGCTGGTGGACGGAATTGCAGACGACGTTTTTCACGATCGCATGGTCGTGATTGAAGACGGTCGAATTACGAGCATTCTCGACGCAGACGCCGATATCCCGTCTGACATTGAGATTCTCGACCTTAGTGACCGCACCTGCCTGCCTGGCCTGATCAACACCCATGTACACCTGGGCGTAAAGCCGGAGGACGCGGTCGACTACAGTATCTACTACAACAGTACCGCCGACGAGCGTAACCAGGTCGTGCTGGATTTGGCGGCGGTCAACCTGTTAACCGGCTTCACCACGGTTCGCAATGTCGGCGAGTTCTACCCCGACTCCATTACTTATGGCAAAGCCAGAATCGACGCGGGTGAGGCATTAGGCCCCAGGATTCGAAACGGCGGCCCCTACATGACGATTCCCGGAGGCGGCGGCAGCATCGCAGTACCGTATATCGACGTGAGCGAAATACCCCCTGCCGCGCAGCAAGGCGAAGCAAAAGGCGCCGATGCATTTCGCGAAAAAGCACAGCTTGCTGTCGCCAAGGGCTATGACCATTTAAAGGTCATCGCATCCGGCGCTGTTTTCTCGTTCGGAACCTCCCCCGGAGCCCCTGAAATGACACAGGAAGAAATTGCCGCAGTGGTTGAGGTTGCGCATGCGGCTGGCATCAAGGTTACCGCGCATGTGCACAGCGCGCAGTCCGGCATTGACGCGATTCTCGCCGGCGTCGATAGTATCGAGCATGCCTCGCTGCTCACCGATGAAGTGATCGCGATGGCCGCCGAGGCCGGCGTCGTGTTCTCGATGGATGTATACAACGGCACCTATACCGATACCGTTGGTCGAGAGCAGGCGTATCCGGAAGAATATTTACAGAGAAATTTCGACACCACCGAAGCGCAGCGCGTCGTTTTCGAAAAAGCGTACGCTGCCGGCATTCCCCTGATGTATGGCACGGACGGCGGTGTATTGCCGCACCGCATGGGTGGCTGGCAGTTCGACATCATGGTTGAACGTGGCATGACACCCATGGATGCGATTCGATCCGCAACATCAGTACCCGCAGATCACCTGGAGCTTGCGGCCGACGTTGGCGCACTCGAGGTCGGACGGTACGGTGACCTGATCGCGGTCAGTGGCAACCCACTCAAAGACATGAAAATTATGCGCGAGGTCGATGTTGTCGTTAAGGGTGGGCTGGTATTCAAGAACGAGACTGATCATGACTGACATCGTCGCGGCAGATATCTGCCGCTTTTGGTTTGACGAGATTGAGCATTCCAGCTGGTTCAAAAAAGACGCGGCATTTGATCGCGACCTGGAAAGACGTTTTGGTGCTTTGCTGGAACAAGCGAAGCGCGGTGAACTTGACCACTGGTGTGACAGTGCGAGCGGCTACCTTGGGCTGATCATTGTGCTCGATCAATTCTCGAGAAACATTTTTCGCGATTCGGCCGAGGCTTTCGCCGCGGATGCCAAAGCGCTGCAATTGGCACTGGAAGTCATTGAAAAGGGACTCGACAAAAAACTCAGCCTCGAGCAACGCTCGTTTGCCTATTTGCCGTTCCGGCATGCGGAAGACCTGGCGATGCAGAAAATCGGGCTCGATAAAACCCGCGAAATCAATGCACAAGGCTACGGCTCGGACAAGTATGCGATTAGCCATCTATCAATCATCGAGCGCTACGGCCGTTTTCCGCATCGCAATGAAGTGTTAGGCCGAGAGAACACCGAAGATGAAGAAGCCTATCTGGCTGACGGCACCGCCGGCTTCTAGAACTGTTGATGAATATTCGCCCATACCGTAGCGACACTGATGGCGAGCAACTCCGCGCTTGCGTGATCGAGCTGCAAGATTTTGAGCGTGAATTGGATCCGCGCATGCCGCCAGGAGAGGAAATCGTCGACGATTACATTGTCGCAATGTTGTTTCGCTGCCGCATGTGCGACGGCCAGGTATTGGTTGCGGACAGTAACGGCGAGCTCGCGGGATACGTCACAATACTCAATCGTGTACAGAGCGATGATCTCGACGATGGCAACCTGGAATTCGGTCTCATTGCCGACTTACTGGTACGAAAAGACTATCGCGGCCAAGGACTCGGAAAAGACCTTATGGCTGCAGCTGAATCATTCGCCAAAGAACACGGCGTTCGTTGGCTGCGCATTTCCGTAATGTCCGAAAATTCGGCCGCCAGAAGCCTTTATGCCTCGAGTGGCTTTGCGGAAATTTACGCTGAGTTGGAAAAGGAACTTTCATTAGAGTAATGGGCTCGCTGGCAGTCTATAATCTGATTTGAAAAATGGAAAATGGAGAGAAATTGTGAATTTGAGCAGTTACAGAATTCCTGGCGTCGCGATTGCAGCGCTTATGACCAGTGTTGCATTGTTTTCGGCAAGCCCGGAATCCATAGCTGATGAAAGCGAAAGCCGTACCGCCGGCCAAACGATTGACGATACGACGATCAATACCAGCGTCAAGAGCAAGCTGGCCAGTATCGACGACGTTCACGCCCGCAACATCAACATCGAAACAAACAAAGGCCGGGTGGCACTGATTGGCTACGTGCGGTCGGAAGAGCAGCACAAATCGGCGATCGCGGCGGCCGAGGGCGTTGACGGCGTGGTCGAAGTTGTCGATGCCTTGTTGGTTGTGAAAGAAAAGAGAAGTATGGGTGTAACGCTGGATGATCAGACCATTGAAACCAAGCTGAAATATAGCCTGACGGAAGGTGGCCTGGGCCAGACGTTCGCGGTGGTTACCGAGGTTCGCAACGGTGAAGTTCTGCTTGGCGGTTTTGTCGACAGCGCGGATGCCAAGGATCGCGTTGGCGAGATTGCCAAACATGTCACTGGTGTTACCAAAGTGCACAACCGAGTCGCGGTCAAGTAGCGACATCGCTAAGGCGAAACGTTGGTCACATAAGTGCGGGTCATTGCTTGAGCCTCCACCGGATATACCATTAACCGGAGAAAGCCATGCTCCGCACTTGCACCATTCTGTTCATCACGATCGCGGCGCTGAGCGGCCAGGCGCGCGCAAGGACGAGGACCTGGCGGAACTCAGTGCAATCGAAAACATCCAGGGCGTGCGGCTGGACGTCAACAAGCAAGAGCAGATCGATGCGGCCGTGAAGACCATAAGCAAAGCCGGCCGCGGCCTTTATGGCCTGGTCAATAACGCCGGAGTGGTAGTCGTGCAACCACTAATGGAAATTGACGAACAGGATTTCGACTTTCAAATGAACGCTGACATCAGCGACCTGGGGACCGTACTCCATGACCAAATTTGCCATGGAAGCCTATGCCGACGCGCTGGCTGAGGAAATGCAGTGATGAAAGCCCTTTTCGACGAGAACCCGAAACCGCGCTACCTGACCGTGCCTACGCAGCAACAAGCCTACTGGACCATCGACCGCGAAGCACTAGTTGAAATACTGGACGCTGCGTTGGCCAGGCAGTCCGTAAAGGTCGTGCAATAGCCGATTGCCAACTTTTTTATTTAGCGTTTTTCGTGTGAAATAAGCGCAGTATTCGGTCTCTGGATTGTCGCCTCACAGGAGGCCTGCCGCAATGATTCACCATGAGTCGGGTAGCAAAGTCTTTATTTGCCTTGTTCTGCTTCCGTTTTTGTTTGCCTGCACCACCACCCGCTCTTTGACGGACACCAGCCCTGAGACTTTACTGCATTCAGTAAAGATCGAAGACATGGTTGAGATTGAGAAAAAAGACGGTAGCAGCCTCTCGTTCGAAGTCACCGACGTGTCGAGAGAGGGCATATACGGAAACATCGTGTTTGTTCCCTACTCGGAAATTCAGACGATTTCGATCACCCGAGATAGCCCGGCCCGCACCGCTCTGTTTGCCGTCGTGACAATTGGCGTGCTTTATGCGCTGGAAAAGAACCTGGACGAGTGTGGGCTTTTCTATTCGGACGATGAGGATTGCGACGACTAACGCCACCGATCGGCAAGCAACGAACGTACATTCAAGCAAGAGATGTTATCGTTGAGTCCGTCCAGTGCTGCTACAAAACTCCTAGTGAACATATGACTGAAGAAAAAAAACTTGATATTGGGCTCCTGCTTCTGCGCGTTTCATTGGGGCTCATATTCATTGCCCACGGTTATCTGAAAGTATTCACCTTTGGAATCGAGCGCGCCATGGCGGTCTTCGAAGCGCACACCGTCTGGCATATCAACATGATCCCGGGCTGGTTCGCGCCACCCGCCGCGGTGATCGAGTGGGTGTGTGGAATAATGCTGGTTCTCGGTGTTAAAACCCGGCTGATCACTCCGCTTCTAGCCGCAGTCGCCTTTGGCGCCGGCGCCGTACATTTTGAGAACGGCTGGAACTACACCAGCAAACCCGACGGCGGCTGGGAATACGGCATCTTCCTGTTTCTCTGCTGTATCGTTGTTTACCTCGCCGGACCTGGAAAATATACGCTAACGTACTTTTTGCAGAGCCGAAAGCCAGCGCTGAAGTAACGAATGACAACTCAGGAGTGGGAATGCTAGACCCACAACTCCCTGGCCCAATCACGTATCTGTAGCGACTCCAGCCAGCGATCCGACAATTCACGTTGCTCAGCGTCGGTAATCGCATACGGCGGTGGGCCGAGCTCACACAGGAACACCAGCTCTGCATCGTCGCTATTGCGTGCACGCCACGCCTGCATACCCTCTTGCCACCAACCTTTGAAAATCTCCACCCATTCCTGATGCTGCGGAAAGTTAATCTGGACCTGCACCTGCTCACGGTTCGCAATGCGGCCCTGAAAACAGTCAGCGCGATTCAGGATGCTCAACATGTATTGTTGGTCGCGCTCCCCAATTGGGTTGCGCATTTCGCGATCAACGACGAAATGTGACAAATCTGCACACAGCCGCATCTCCGGAACCAGCTCCATAAGCAACAATGTGTAGTACATGTCGTTGAGCAAACCGTCACGATGCGTTTCGAATAACAAGGTCATATCGCGGTCCGCAGCCTCCTGCATCCAGCGCTGCACGACGGGTACCGCGTCTTCCGGGCGGAGCGGCATTACACCGCTGATGACATTAACCACGCACGCATTCATCTCGACGGCGAAGTCGAGTAAGGGAATCATGTCGTCTGCAGTGGCCGGGAACGCATTTACCATACAGCCGAGCTGGTACTCGCGGTACAGCTCGCCCAACTTGCGTTGCTGCGGAATTTCATCGGCCGAAGGATCAATGCACATGCCATCGAAGCCCGCTTCTGCAACCATGCGGAAACACTCTTCGTTGCTCCGTTCTGGCGCGTGCGGACTACGCAGCTCCATACCCCACAGCGACTGATAGATTTTCAGTTGCTGCACTAGTAAGGGCCGGGCGGTGTCGCACTCCGGCGTGGCGGAAACCAGAACGGTTTATCGACGACCTTGGCTTCGGCCATCGCTCTGTTCCAATGCATCTCACGTTGATAGTAGATCTCGACCCACAGCTTGCTGCCCGGCTTGCCGTGCGGTGTGCGCACCGTGCCGAGTGCAATGTTTTGTTTGCACACCGGCGACCAAACAGCGGATGTCACAAAACCGATATTGCCTTTATTACCCTTCTCTTTCGCGAAGATGTAGGACGCATTGGCTATCTTGTTGCCTTCGATATCAAGCTTGACGAGACGCCAGGTTGAGCCGTTGCGTTGCTCTTCCGCAAGCGCGCGGCGGCCATTGAAGTTCGGCTTCTTGAAGTCAACCAGCCAATCCAGGCCCAGCTCCAGCGGCGAACGTGTTCGTCCAGTGCGCACGGTTGCCTTCGCCGGCAGGAACTCTGCAAACGGTGCGAGATAACCGGCTTCTACGCGCGCCATCTCAAGCGCGTGCACACCAATGGCACGGATGCCAAACAGCTTGCCGGCTTCGAACAATGCATCCCACAAGGCTTCTGCTTTCGCCGGCTCTATCCACAACTCGTAACCGAGATCGCCGGTGAAACCGGTGCGCGACACCATCAGCTCGGAACCCTCGAAGTCGCAATGTATGAGGCCGAACAGCTTCAGCTCATCCAGTCCGGCAAGTCCCAGGCCACTCAACACTGAGTACGCAGTGGGTCCTTGCACAGCCAGTCCGGCAACCTCTGCTGTTTCTTCGACAATGCTTACATCAAAGCCGATCGCTGAGGTCATCAACCAGTCAAAATGGCGCTCTTGTGAGCACAATCGATACTCGCCTTCGCGCAGATGAAAAATTGTGCCGTCATCCAGCACCTGGCCCTGATCGTCACACCAGACCGCATATGCAACCCTGCCCGGCTTGATCTTTGCCATGTCGCGGGTAACGACGCGATTGATATACGCGAGCGAATCCCGACCTGTGATGCGGTACTTGGTCATCGGCGATACGTCAAAAACGGCGGTCGCATTTCGAATCGCAAAATACTCTGTCTCTGAACAGTACAACTCATCCGGCGTCGAATAGCCCTTCCAGTTATGCCAGGTATTGACCGTGTCGAGTTTGGACATGCGCTCGTAAAACGGCGTCCGCAAACGACCTTGATGAACGACTTGCATAGTCATGCTGCTTGCTCCCGTTTGAGGATCGCTCTTGCCGCATTGCGTCCGGCAGCACCGCTGACGCCACCGCCGGGATGCGCGCCCGCACCACACAGGTATAAGCCATCCAGTGGCATACGATACTGTGCAGCGCCGACCACCGGGCGTACGAACATGAACTGGTCCATGGTCAGTTCGCCATGATGCCAATGGCCACCAGTGATGTGAAATTCTTGCTCAATGTCCGCCGGCGTGAGTAGTTCGCTAGCGGTAATTTGCGATGCGATGTCCGGTGCATAGCGTTCGATGGTGCGAATGGTGGCCGCTTCAAACTCCGCTCGCGCTGCATCGGTCCAGCCACCCTTCAGGCCATACGGTGCGTACTGAACGATGGCAGACATGACGTGCTTACCACTCGGCGCCATAGTTTCATCCCGAACGCTTGGGAAGGTGATTTCCAGAACCGGATCGGGTGAACTTTCCCCGTATTTGGCCGGATTGAATGCGCGCTCGACGTAGTGCTCGCTCGGTGCAATGACGATGCGCTCGGCAAAATCCTTCTTGTCGAGTCCTGCGATGCTCGGCAGACCATCAAGTGCCAGGTGCAATTTGGCGGCATTGCCGCGTGACCGCAAATGGTGAACGCGATGTGTAAATCTGGCCTCGACGTGCTGCGCGCCAACCAGGTCCATGATGGTGCGTTTCGGGTCAGCATTTGAAACCACTGTCAGGCTCTCGAAGCGATCACCACCTTCCGTCTCAACGCCCGTCACTCGTCCGTTGTCAACCACAATACGCTTCACCGGCATGCCGGTACGAATGGTTACGCCCGCCTCGCGCGCTGCGTGTGCCAGCGCATCGCTGACGCTACCCATGCCGCCTGCCGGCGACGCGACTCGCCCGTAGTCGCCTGCCAAACGATAAAGATACGTCAGTATGGTATTCGGCGAACGTGGACCAAGATGCGTGCCGAGTACCGCATCGAGACTAATCGCACCCTTCAGCAGCGGACTCTCGAAACGCTCCGTTAGTTCGTCATGAATATTCATACCGATCATGCGCAGGAACTCCCGCATTTCGTTCTTGCCCATACGCCGCAGGTCGAATCCGAGCCGACCCAGCGTGGCCAGGTCAGCCATGTCATTGCTGCCAAGTCGCGCTGGGGACTTGTTGAAGAAGGTGTTGAGCATCTTCGCGAAGCGCAGCATGCGTTTTTGGAAGTCGCGGTAACTTTTGCGGTCAGCATCGCTCACGCCTTCAACATTCAGGCCGTCGATACGCAGGTGTTCACCGTTTTCGGCCAGCGCAATGGTCGCGAGATCATCGGCTGCAAGCTGCGGTTCTATATCGAGGTCCTTTTGCACGCAGGGCTGCAGTTGGTATAACAGGTGTGCACAAGCCGAGACGGTATAACCGTCTGCGAACTCGCGCGTGATAGCTGCGCCTCCTACCTGACCATTCGCCTCGAGAAGCAGTACGCTTCTGCCCGCCTTGGCAAGCAAAGCCGAACAGACCAAGCCGTTGTGTCCGCCGCCAACAACTATTGCATCGTATTTATCAGTCATCGCCGAAGTTCCCCGGAACGGTATTCGCTCGTTTGAGATCAGAAAGAATCTCCCTTGCCGCATTTGCGCCAGGAGCGGCCATTACGCCACCGCCTGGATGGGTACTGGAGCCACACATATACAGACCGTTCACGGGCGACCGATACTGCGCGTACCCGGGCACCGGTCGATTGAATAACAATTGGTCCATCGTCAACTCACCGTGGAAGATGTTGCCCTCGGTGATACCAATCTCCGCTTCGATATCCTGCGGCGTCCGCACTTCGTAATGCAGGATCAGGTCCTTGAAGTCCGGACTGTAGTTGGCGATCTGCCCGATGACAGTGTCAGCAAATGCCTGCTTTTCATCGGCCGTCCACGCTCGACCTTCGATTTGATGCGGACAGTACTGCACGAAGCAACTCATGAAGTGCTTGCCCGGTGGTGCCATCGTAGGGTCGGTCATGGTGGGCACGACGCAATCGATGTAAGGGTCCTTGGAAAAGGTGCCGTCCTTCCAGTCGTCGTAAGCCCGCTCCATGCGTTCCATCGAATCGATGAAGTGCATGTCACTCTGATACAGCGAACTCCCTTCCGGTAGGGCCGGGAAATTAGGCATACCATCCAGAGCGATATTGACCTTGCCCGAGGAACCACGAATTTTGAAGTTCTGCACGCGATTGTGAAACTCGTCCGGCAGATCCGACTTATCCATGCAGGTGAGGAAGGTACGTTTGACATCCATTGCCGAAACCACAATGCGACCGGCAATCTCTTCACCGTTCTCCAGGGCAACACCTGTGGTCCGACCGTTCTTAACGATGATCTTGTCGACGCCAGCCTCGGTACGCAACTCGCCGCCAAACGCTTGGAATGCACCCGCGATAGCATTGGAAACCGCGCCCATACCGCCGCGAGCGACACCCCAGGTACCTACGTTGCCATCCACATCGCCCATGTAGTGATGCAAGAGAACGTAGGCGGTACCGGGCGAGTTGACACCCAGCGCAGTACCGATAATGCCACTGCCGGAAAACGCCGTCTTGATAACATCTGTTTCAAAATACTCGCTGAGATACTCGGCCACACTCATGGTCCAGAAGCGGATCGTCTCGCCCATGCGGTCTTCGCCCATTTCCATGAACTTCGCGCCGATCGTGAGCAACTCTTTGATATCTTTGGGTTTGAACGACGTCGGATCCGGCGGGGTGCGCAACAGCGTGTCGCGAATAAACCGGCACTGCCGCATCGTATCCGCCGAATATCGCTCATAGGCATCGGCGTCGTGGCGCGAGAATCTCGCCCGCTCGCGATAGGCAACTTCCGGGTCGTGATAGGAGCCGAAGTAATCGCCGTTCTCGAGAAATTGCACCGAGCCGCCGTACGGAGTGACTTGCAGCCCGTGCTTGTGTAACTCCAGCGACCGGTAGATTTCCGGCCGTAACAAACTGCACACGTACGAGCAATTTGAATACATCCAGTCCTTGTAGAGCTCACGACTAACTGCAGCACCACCGATGTAGTCGTTTTTCTCCACACAAACGACATCGAGTCCGGCCTTCGCCAAATAAGCAGCGGTCGTCAGGCCATTGTGTCCGGCACCAACGATGATCGCGTCATAAGTCTTCATAAGGTCTCCGCCCCATTATCTGGATCGTAAGAGTCTCACAGACCGGCACTGACAGTCCAGAAAAATGAATGAGTATTCATTCACTTTATGGCATGATTAGCGCATGTCAGCTGCCGCCCCCAGCACGTCTCGTCGCACCGCCTCGCGCGCCGCAAGGCGTCAACAGCTGATCGACGCGACCATGAAGTGTATTGCCCGCAAAGGCATGGGCAGCACCACACTGAGTGACGTGGCGAAGGAAGCCGGTCTCTCTCAGGGCATTGTCAATCTGCATTTCGAGAGCAAGGAGAACCTGCTCACCGAAACGCTGGCAAGCCTCGCCGGCGAGTATCGCGACAAGTTCGACAAGGCACTGCGCAGCTCCGGACCCGCCCCTGCCGACCAGCTGCAGGCGATCATGGAGCACGATCTTCGCCCGTCAATCTGTAACCGCGGCAAACTTGCGATCTGGTTTGCGTTTTGGGGAGAAGTAAAGTCCCGGCCAACCTACCAGCGCATGTGCGCTGAATGGGATCAGCGCTACGACGATGTCGTCGCCAGGTTGTGCGATGAAATAATTGCCGAGGGTAACTACAAGAACATCTCCTCGCCTTCCGTCACGTATGCGCTTGCCTCGATGATCAACGGCCTTTGGCTTTCCTGTCTCATTAGCCCGCAAACATGGAGTCGTGATGCTGCGAAGACGGCGGTAATGGATTACCTTACAAGCATGTTCCCCGATCACTTTCCGCGAGAAACTTAGCGTGCAAAGCAAATTTGCCGCCCTTTTTCTTGTTTTGATCACTATCAGTGGCTGCGGCGGCGACAACATAAGCGCAGACGATAGTGAGAATGCCGTCAACGTATACAACTGGGCCGACTACATCGGACCGACAACCATCGAAAAATTCGAAGCCGAATTCGGCATCAAGGTTAACTACGATGTCTACGACTCGGCAGAAGTCGTCGACGTTAAATTACTTGCCGGCAACACGGGTTACGATGTCATCGTGCACAGCAACAGTTTCTCGTCGCGAATTGCGCCTGCTGGCGTTTATGAGACGCTCGACAAGTCGCGCATACCTAACATCAGGCATCTCGATCCGGAGACCATGCACACAATCGATGCTTACCCGGATGTGTCGCATTTGCAGGTGCCCTACTTTTGGGGCACGACGGGTTATGCCTACAACGCCGACATGGTGCGTGAACGTCTGGGTGATCACCCAATGGATAGTGGCGACATCCTGTTTGATCCGAAGGTGGTCGCCAAACTGGCCGATTGCGGTGTGTCCTTGCTTGATAGCCCGCTTGACGTCATGCCGATGCTGCTCGCCTATCTCGGCAAGGACCCGGACTCGCTGGACCCGGCAGATCTTGACCTGGCCAAGGAGCGACTGATTGAGCTCAAGCCCTTTATTCGCTATTTCAGTAATACCAAGATGCTGGTGGACCTGCCAAACAAGGAAATCTGTGTCGCGATGAGCTGGTCCGGCGACTATGCAACCGCAAAATGGCGTGCCGCGGATGCGGGTGTGGACATTGATCTTCGCTATACGGCACCCAAGGAGGGCACCGGTATGTGGGTAGATGGTTTGTACATCCCCAAAGATGCACGCCACAAGGACAATGCCTACCTGTTTATCAACTTTCTGCTGCGACCCGACATCAATGCGGAAATCACCAATACCGTTAACTATGCCACTGCGAATCGCGACGCCTGGCCACTTCTGGACCCTGCGGTACGTGATGACACAGCCATTTTCCCAAGTAGAGAGATAATGCAGGTAATGTACTCAACCACTGCCCAGGACCCAAAGCAGGAACGCTTGCGCACTCGTGCGTATGTGCAGGCCAAGAGTGGCATACGCTAGTGAGCGCCGACGAATCGTTTATCCGCATTCGCGGCATCAGCAAGCACTTCGGCAAGTTCGTTGCGGTAGACAATGTTGATCTCGACATCGGCCGTGGTGAACTCTTCTCCATTCTCGGTGGCTCAGGCTGCGGCAAGACCACGCTGCTAAGGATGCTGGCGGGCTTTGAAACCCCCACGGCCGGATCGATTGAGATTGACGGTGTCGACATCACATCAATGCCGCCTTACGACCGTCCGGTGAACATGATGTTTCAGTCGTACGCGGTATTCCCGCATATGACGGTGGAAAAGAACATCGCCTACGGACTGCACAAAGAAAACGTTGCCGCCGGCGAAATCGCGACACGCGTCGACGAAACCATTGATCTCGTGCAGCTCGGTGACTTCCGCAAGCGAAAACCCGACCAGCTTTCCGGAGGCCAGCAACAGCGCGTCGCGCTGGCACGCGCCATCATCAAACGCCCGAAAGTGCTGTTGCTGGACGAGCCGCTGGCGGCACTGGACAAGAAACTGCGGGAACACACGCAGTTCGAACTGATGAACATTCAGGACGAATTGGGTATTACATTTGTAGTGGTTACGCACGACCAGGAAGAGGCAATGACTTTATCGTCCCGTATCGCGGTGATGGAGAAAGGTCGCTTCTTGCAGGTTGGCAAGCCCAAGGAAATCTACGAGTTCCCTTGCAACCGTTTTGTTGCCGACTTTATCGGCACGATCAATACCTTTGACGGCGTTGTCACTGCTATCGGCGACGACACCATCTCCATCAAGTCTGAAGAAGCCGGTTGCACGCTAATGGCACTCGGTCAGCATGATATAGCGGTGGACCAGGCGGCATGCATAGCCGTTCGTCCTGAGAAGATATTTATCAGCCGTGAACAACCCGAAGATACATCCGATGTTTGCATGAAAGGGGTGGTCGATGACCTTGGCTACCTTGGCAATTTGTCGCTGTACCGGGTCCGGCTTGAGTCGGGCAAGGTCATTCTCGTCAGCCAACAAAACCGGCGGCGCTCTGCCGAGCGATTTGTCGAATGGGAAGACGAGATATGGGTGTCATGGCGACCGCGCAGTTCGATTGTGCTCTTCGAAGACCGTTAAGTGTTCTTACTCAGCAAAAAGGACATCTGGCTACGTCGACTGATCGTCGCAGTGCCGTATTTGTGGCTTGTCGTATTCTTTGCCCTGCCCTTCGCAATCGTTCTGAAGATCAGTCTTGCAGATCCAGTCATGGCACAGCCTCCGTTTTCAAATACTGCGTCCTTCGACAACTTTGTATTTCTGCTTAACGACAAGCTGTATGCCATCACCTACCTGAGGTCGATCTTAATGGCCGCAGCGGCAACGATTCTTTGTTTGCTGCTTGGCTTTCCAATGGCTTACGGCATCGCGCGCTCAGACCCTGCGATTCGCAGCTTCCTGTTGCTCTTGATCGTTCTGCCGTTCTGGATTTCATTCCTGCTACGCGTATACGCGTGGATGGGATTGATGAACAACTATGGCGTTATCAATAACGTATTGATGTGGCTGGGTGTCACCGACAATCCAATCCAGATCATGTACACCGACTTCGCGATATTTGTCGGACTCACCTATTCATACCTGCCGTTCATGATCCTGCCGTTGTACGCGACGCTGGAGCGCATGGACCTGGACCTGGTCGATGCTGCCCTGGACCTCGGTGCTTCGAAAACGTCGGCATTCTGGGATGTCACCTGGCC
>Ga0316204_10005518_pt1 | contig 20734 bp, 19 predicted proteins | sample 6monrhotite_MG_2_FD_205661 | JGI IMG/M metagenome (GOLD analysis project Ga0316204, IMG submission 205661) | Microbial mat bacterial communities from mineral coupon in-situ incubated in ocean water Damariscotta River, Maine, United States -... | ecosystem: Environmental > Aquatic > Marine >... | reverse complement strand
TGGGGCCATCGGTGAGGCGGTCTCGGTTGATAAGGCGGAAAGCCGTCGGGCCAAGCGAATTCAGGACAAGATCAAGCAGCTTGAGCAGAAAAACAAGAAACGCGGTTTTAGTGAAGCGGTTCGCGCCCGCATTCTACAAGCGGGCCTTGATATTACCATTGGAACTTATTTCATCCTGAGTGCGGTTCTTGGACTGGTTTCTGCGCTTGTCTATCTGGTCATGGGGTATCCGCCTCTGGGGGCAATTGCGGTTGCTGTGATCGGGGGGTTGCTTGTTCCCAAGCTGGTGCTCGGTAACATGGCGTCAAAACGCCAGAAAAAATTTACCGCCGGGTTCGCCGACGCCACTGATCTGGTTGTCCGCGGTATTCGCTCCGGATTGCCGGTTAATGAATGCTTTAACGTTGTGGCGCGTGAATTTGAGGCGCCTCTCGGCGAGGAATTTCGGTTGCTGGTCGAGGGACAAAACCTTGGCATGACCATCGAAGATTTGCTGGAACGCGGGATCGAACGCATTCCGACGTCAGAATACAAGTTCTTTGCCATCGTCATTCAGATCCAGCGTCAGACGGGAGGCAACCTGGCGGATACGCTTTCGAACCTTTCCGGGGTGTTGCGGGATCGCAAGAAAATGCGCGACAAGGCGCGCGCCATGGCCAGTGAAGCGACCGCATCAGCGGCGATTATCGGCTCCTTGCCGTTTGCCGTTGGCACGCTACTTTCCGTTGTTAACCCGTCATATCTGTTGGTCTTGTTCACCGAAACGACGGGTCAGTATCTCATTGCATTCGGATTGTTCTGGATGTTTCTGGGGTCCATGGTCATGCGTAAAATGATAAATTTCAAAATGTAATGATGACTTATCTCGCCCGTATGGATGCCGCTACCTTTATCGTCTGGATTCTTGTGTTCGGAGCGGTAATCTCCGTTATCGTATTTTTGGCATCGTTGGCCGTAAAGGGCAAAAAATCCAAACGGATCAAGGCTGTCATCAGTCGTCATCGCGGCGATCTGGGGGCGGCCCAGGCCGACAGCCTGAACAAGTCATCGGGTGTCCGCCAACGCAAAAAAGAAACTCATGTTGAGTTGGCACAAAAGGTGATTGATGTCCTCAATCTCCAGAAACTCCTATCTCCCAGTGATCTTCGTAACGATCTGGCTAAGGCCGGGTTGCGCGGGCGGTCAGCGGTTACGGTATTTATCGCGTCTAGGATGATGGGCATCGTGATCGGGTTTGTTCTCGTCCTGATGTATGTCAGCGTAATGCAGAAATTTCCCTATCCTGAATTCATGAAATTTGTTTTTGCCGGTGGCGGGGCATTGGTCGGTTTCTATCTTCCAAAAATTCTGCTGAGCAATAAAATGCAGAACCGCCAGGATCAGATGACGGCAGGGTTCCCGGACATGCTGGACCTGTTGCTGATTTGCGTGGAATCCGGCCTCGGGATCGAGATGGCGTTTACCCGGGTGACGGAAGAAATCATGGAAAGCTCGCCGGTTCTGGCTCAGGAGTTGGGGCTGACATCGGCTGAGCTGGCCTATCTGGGGGATCGGCGTCAGGCCTATACGAACTTCACCAACAGAACCGGGTTGCCTGCCGCCAAGGCCCTGTCAACGACGCTGATTCAATCCGAACAATATGGTACGCCGGTTGGTGTGGCTCTGAAGGTTCTGGCGCAGGAAAAACGGGATGAACGATTGTCTGTGGCGGAAAAAAAGGCTGCCGCCCTGCCGGCAAAACTAACCGTTCCGATGATTATCTTTTTCCTGCCTGTCCTGTTTATCGTTGTTATCGGCCCAGCCGCAATGCAGATTGCCGCACGTTAATGAACAGTGTTTTTTTTGGGTCAGGATCAGGTTCCGGATCGCCAGCAAACTATGAGTAAAATATGAGCGAATTTGTTGAAACCTACCTGCGCGAAACCAGCGAAATTATCGACGCTGTCGACCGGCAGAAAATTATTGAGCTGGTGAACGGGCTGGCACAGGTCAGGGACGGTGGCGGGCGGCTGTTTATTCTGGGAGTCGGCGGGTCGGCGGGACACGCCAGTCATGCGGTTAACGATTTCAGAAAAATCTGTGATTTCGAAGCCTACGCGCCAACCGACAATGTTTCTGAACTGACGGCGCGGACCAACGATGAAGGCTGGGAAACAGTTTTTGTCGAGTGGCTGAAGGGATCGCGGTTGCGGGCGGAGGACGGATTGTTGGTGTTCTCGGTCGGCGGCGGCAACAAGGAGAAAAATATCTCAGTCAACCTGGTTCGGGCCATTGATTTTGCCAAATCCCAACAAGCCTCCGTTTTTGGTATCGTCGGGTCCGATGATGGCTATACAGCTTCTGAAGCCGACTGCTGTCTGGTTGTACCGCCACTTTATCCAGACCGGCGCACGCCGCACAGCGAAGGCCTGGCGGCGGTATTCTGGCATTTGCTGGTCAGTCACCCTGTCCTTGCCAGGGCCACGACCAAATGGGAATCCGTGCGCTGATGACCGAAAAAGCAGGGGGACGCCGCTACATTGTGATCGGTGGTGCCGGGTTTATCGGCAGCCACTTTGTCGACATCCTTCTGGGCGAGACGTCGACTGAAGCGGTCACTGTCTACGACAATTTCAGTTCCGGGCGGGACTGGCATATCGCCGGTCATGTCGATGAACCGCGCTTTTCCGTGGTGCGTGCTGACGTTCATGATCAGGATCGTTTGAATGAGGCGGTCAGCGGCCATGATGTGGTTATTCAACTGGCGGCCAATCCCGATATCGCCGCCGCCGTCACCGACCCGGATATTGATTTTCGCGAAGGCACGGAACTGGTCCGCAACGTTGTCGAAGCCATGCGGAAATCCGGGTGCAGGCGAATTCTTTATGCTTCTGGCAGCGGTGTGTATGGTGATTTCGGCGAGATAGAAGTTATCGAGGATCAGGGTGGAATGCGACCCATATCCACCTATGGGGCCAGTAAATACGCCTGTGAACACCTGATTTCGGCCTATTGCCACATGTTCGAGCTGACAGCCTGCTGCTTTCGGTTCGGCAATGTCGTCGGACCGCGCCAGACCCATGGTGTTGGGTATGATTTTCTCAGAAAACTGAAGGCTGAGCCCGACCGGTTAGCCATTCTGGGGGACGGTCAGCAAAGTAAATCCTATATCCATGTCAGCGATACCATTGCTGCTGTTCTGCATGCGCATCGCCGCTCAAAAGAGGCATTCGAGGTCTTCAATGTGGCCACTGGCGACTACATCACGGTTACGGAGATCGCTGATCTCGTTGTCGAGTGCGCAGGCCTGAAAACAGAGGACGTTAAATACGAATACAGCGGCGGTGACCGGGGTTGGAAAGGCGACGTTCCCGTTGTTCGTTTGAATACAGACCGGATCCGTAAGCTCGGCTGGAGCAACCGATATAACTCGGCGGAGGCGCTACGTCAGTCGCTCGGTGCCATGCGAACCGAACTTGAGCCCCGTTGAGATGGCACATAAGGCCGTTTTTCTAGACCGTGACGGCGTTCTGAACAAGTCGACAGTCAGGAATGGCAGGCCCTATCCGCCGTCGTCAGTGGACAAGCTTGAGCTGTTCGAAACGTCGATACAGGCGTGTCAGTTACTGGCGGAAGCCGGATACCTTCTGATTGGTGTCACCAACCAGCCCGACATCGCGCGGGGAAAAACACCGAAACACGTCATTGAGCAGATCAACATGGCCGTAAAAGAAGCGATGGGGTTGGATGATCTGCGAGTTTGCCCTCATGACGATGAAGACAACTGTTCATGCCGCAAGCCGAAACCCGGAATGCTGTGTGACGCGGCAAGAAGTTTTGACATCGACCTTTCTTCCAGCATTATGGTCGGCGATCGTTGGAAAGATATAGACGCTGGAATTGCGGCAGGGTGTCGCACTGTATTTATTGATTATGGGTATGATGAAGCAGGCCCCCGGCGTGTGGATCATGTTTGCCCAAGTTTGCTTGATGCCACCCCGTGGATTACCGGAGTTTCTGCCTGACGATGGATGCCTCATTTACCCTTACCGTAAAAACTTTCGCAGATGGTGCAGACATTGCGGAAATGAAACGCTTGCGCGAAAATCCGCTGGTGAAAGGATTTACAACAAATCCGACGCTGATGCGAAAATCCGGCATTGTTGATTACGAAGCCTTTGCCAGAGATGCGCTGCTGGCGATCCCTGACCTTCCGTTGTCTTTTGAGGTTTTCGCTGACGAGTTTGATGAGATGGAACGCCAGGCCCTGAAGATCAGGGACTGGGGCGACAACGTTTATATCAAGATACCCATTACGAATACCAAAGGCGAAAGTGCGGTGCCTCTGCTGGCAAGGCTTGCCGATCAGGGCGTCAAGGTTAACGTGACCGCAATGACAACAGCCACACAGGTCGCATCGGTGTTGGATGCGATCCGAAGTGCTCCAGCGGCATACGTTTCAGTGTTTGCCGGACGAATTGCGGATACCGGGCGGGACCCGGTTCCGGTGATGTCGAATGTTTTGGACATGCTGAAGGAAACTCCGCAGATCGAGTTGATCTGGGCCAGTCCACGCGAAGTTTATGATATTGTTCGCGCCAACGAGATCGGTTGTCATATCATTACCGTGACCTACGATCTGCTGCATAAGGTAGCGCTGTTTGGTAAGGATCTCGATGAGTTTTCGCTCGAAACCGTAAAAATGTTTTATGACGACGCCAGTTCTGCCGGGTATCGTCTTTGATGCAGTGTAAGGGCAAGACGTTATGATCATTACCCGCACACCTTTGCGGATTTCCATTGGCGGCGGCGGTACGGATTTGCCGTCCTATTACGAACAGTTCGGCGGTTTTCTAATCTCGGCGGCAATCAATAAATACGTCTATATCACGGCTAACCGCGCCTTCCGCGACGGATATTTTCTAAAATATTCCAAGATCGAAAATGTCGAGTCCATTGACGAGATCAGACACGATATCTTTCGTGAATCGCTTCGCCTGATGGGCATTGATCCGCGGATTGATATCTCAAGTATCGCCGATGTTCCGGCTGGAACAGGACTTGGGTCATCGGGCAGTTTTACGGTGGGCTTGTTGCAGGCGTTATATGCCTACAGGCGGTTGCCGGTTAGCACGACTGAACTGGCGGGCCTTGCCAATGATCTCGAAATGAACATTCTTGGTGAACCTTGTGGCAAACAGGACCATTATATTGCCGCCTATGGCGGGATTATGTGTCAGGAATATCTTGAAAACGGTGACGTCAATATGTCGCCTCTGGGGGTTTCGGAAGATACCCTTCGGGGATTAAGAGAGCACCTGATGTTGTTTTTCACCGGCTACAGCCGCACCGCGTCTGAATTACTGATGGATCAGAAAACCCGGTCGCAGTCTGGTGACAAGGATATGCTCGACAATCTTCATTTCATCAAGGATCTGGGGTTTCGCATCAAAGGCATTCTTGAAGCCGGTGACTTGTCAGGGTTCGCTGGCCTGATGCACGAACACTGGCTGCACAAGCGCGGGCGCTCAGCCAATACATCCAACGACCGGATCGATAAGGTCTATGCCATCGCCCGCGAAAACGGCGCTTTGGGGGGTAAGTTGGTCGGTGCCGGAGGGGGAGGGTTTCTGATGTTCTTTACCGAAGACCGCTCCCGCCTGCGCGCCCGGATGATCGAAAATGGATTACAGGAAATGGACTTCGATTTCGATTTTGACGGATCGATTGTCCAACTCCGTAATTAGCCATGCAGTGCCTCATTCTCGCAGGTGGCCTGGGGACTCGGATGGCCGGTGTAACGACCGTGCTCCCCAAATCCATGATCTCGGTTGCGGGTCGCCCGTTTGTTGATCACCAGTTGGCCTGGCTGGTGTCGGAAGGCATTCGCGATGTGGTGTTTGCCGTCGGGCATCTTGGGGACAGCATTCGCGATTTTGTTGGCGATGGGAGCGCATGGGGTCTTGCGGTCCGGTATATCGAAGACGGTGAAAAGCTGCTGGGCACGGCGGGCGCGGTGCGCAAGGCCATCGACCATGAGCTGATGAACGACGGCTTTTTTATCCTTTATGGCGATTCCTACCTGAGCGTTGATTTCCGCGCTGTCTGGTCGGCCTCCGAGATGGGAGCCTATCCGCTGATGACGGTCTTCAGGAATGATGGCGAGTGGGACAAAAGCAATGTGGTCATGAAAGATGGCGAAATCACTTTGTTTGAGAAGGGTCGCAGCGATGCGCGTGAAATCGGGATGAACCATATTGACTACGGTTTGTCGGTCATGACCCGGGACACCATCATTCAATCGGTCCCGTCCGGTGAGACCACCGATCTGGCGGATGTCTACCACCGCTTAAGCCTTCAACGGCAACTGCGCGCCTATGAGGTTTTCGAGCGGTTTTATGAAATCGGTTCACCGCAGGGGCTGGCGGACCTGGAAGCTTATCTTTCCGGCGGGAAACAGCGTGATGGATGAGCGATCAGATACACAACAATCTTTCTGGCCGATACTCGGTGTCGTCAGCTTCGTTGCCCTAATTCATGTCGTCTGGTGGATGACGGGTGATTTTATAGTCGCCCGCGGCGGATTTGGAGATGGTGACAGTTATCTGAGATTGCTGAGGGTTGAACGCCTCACTGAGACCGCCGACTGGTTCGATATCTCCATCCCCGATGCCAATGCACCGTTCGGCACGACGCTTCACTGGACCCGGCTGTTCGATCTGGTGTTGTTGTTGATTGCTACGCCAATGATCCCGTTTTTAGGGTTTGCGAAAGCCTTGTTCTGGGCGGGGACAGTGGTCAGCCCGCTCATCCACATCGCCTCTGCGGGCGCTCTGGCATGGGCTATGGTGCCTGTTCTTGGCAGAACCGGGGCGTGCATCGCGGGCGTGCTCAGTGCGTCTCAAGTCGGCATGCTGGCCTTCTCGCTTGCCGGTCGTGCCGATCATCACATGATGTTCATTTTGCTGGGTGTTGTGGCGCTTGGATTTATTCTCCGGACACTTACGTCTTCAATCGGCTGGGCCTGGCCGGCACGGTGGGCGGGCGTATTTTTCGCCTTAGGGATTTGGGAAGGGCCTGAAAACCTTGTCTTCATGTCCCTGTGCCTCGCAGCGATCGGCCTGCCCTGGTTGAGGGGGGACGTCGACAGTGGGCGGAAAAACCTCGGCGTGATGCAAGGGCTTGCCGCAGGCTTGTTGGTTGCCTTGCTGGCTGAAAGAGGGTTTGCGGGGGCTTTCGGCATAGAATATGACCGGATATCGATCATACATCTGGTATTTTCCCTATTGTTGATGAGTTTCTGGACCATCGCCCTATATGTCACCCAGCGCCGTAAAGGAGATAAGCGTCTTTTGACACGTATGGGAATTGCCCTCTTTGGCATCGTGATCGTCGTCGCGGTCATGACCGCTCTTTTCCCGAAAATTCTGGGAAACCCCCTCAATGATGCAGATCCGGCCATACAGCCGATTTACCAGCGAATTTCCGAATATCGTGCGACAACCGATGCCGCCCGCTTACTGATTTATTTTGGCAGTATTCTGTTTGTCGGTCCCTGGCTCGTCTGGAAACTGAAAGATGAATGGGGAAAAGCGCTGTTCTGGTCCTGGCTGTTGCTCGGTGCGGGAACGCTAGTTTATGTGACGTTCGGCCTGAACTGGTTGAGATGGAGCATGTATGCGGCGCTATTTTTGTCCATTGCTCTGGCCGATCTGATTGTTGCGGCGGACCGGTATATCAATCTGAAAACAAAGTTCCCATCACGCGTCGCCATTAAGGTACTGGTTATTGTCGGCCTGAGCGTGGGACCCATGTTTACAGGAGCGCTGATCCTCAATGCCGGGAAAACGGAGGCCGAACGTGCCGCCGTGGATGTCGAAGCCTGTCCGGTTGGAAAGTTGTCTGGATTTCTCAATCAAAAACCATGGTCTGACCGAAGCCGAATCATCGTCGCCTCCGCTAATTTTGGCGCGGAAATCATTTATCGGACCGATCATCAGATACTGGCAACCGTCCACCACCGAAACGTTTCCGGTATTCTGGATGGGCACCGCATATTAAACCTGACGGATGAAAAGGCCATTAAATCATTGGTCCGTAAACGTCAGGTCGATCTGATTTTGCTTTGTCCTGGTAGTGGTGATGATAGCTATTTTCTAATGGGTGATGATCCGAACTCACTGTACCCAAGGCTTGTAAACGGCGATGGTCCCGCATGGATTGCCCCGGTAAAGCTGCCCGCTGATCTTGAGGACAGTTTCCGTTTGTTCGAAATCCACCACCCGCTTTAGGGCGAACGTTTGTATAAAGCCCAGGTGTCGCCGGACAGACCCCACTGGGGATAAGTCTCAAGCAATGCGTAGGGAACAGCCCCGCCCCCGACCAGAGTTCGCACAATCTCCGGATCCGGGATTTGACCATCAAGATAGCCATTGATGTACCAGTCCACCGCCGTTGCTTTTTCATCTTTGGGATCGACGAATTCCAGGCGGGTGCCAACCCCCGAAACCTGAACGTGGTGGCGGACTAGGGTGCCGACGCTGAATTTGGGGTATCCACCGATGCGTTGATGCCCGATGGAGGTTGTTGCGATTGTTTGGATCGCCCGACTGTATTGTCCGCGCATGCCATCGGAAAATTTGACAAGCAGGTTCACATTGCCGAGGCAAAACAAGAGAAGAACAGTAACGCCAGTTCCCCTTTTCCATCCCCCCTCCTGCCATAGCCAAGTCAGGCCACCACCAGTGATCAGTAGGGCATAAACAGCGCTTGGCAGGTAATAGCGGTGAATGACGTCCGGTTTGGTTTCGATGATGAGGGTAATCAGCGGAAAGATCAGTACGATGATCGTCAGGGCGATCCAGATCGCATCTCCGTCTTGCGCGATTTTTACGATGGCAAAAACCAGCAGAACAGTGAGAACAAACAGTGGGACCAAAGATGGGAGCGCATGTGCATCCAACCCAAAGGTCCAGTCCGCCATAATGCGAATAGAGTCCAGCGCCGGTTCCGGGCAGCAGTCTCCACCGCGCACCATATTGTTGAGAGCAACGGACCCATAGGCACTGATCGCCACCAGTTGCAGACCAAACAAGGGAACCAGCTTTGCCGTTGTCGAGATGAGGTTGCGGCGCCCCCGGTAGATGGCAACCAATGCCCAGAAACCTAATCCCGCCTGCACGATTACAAACGTCAGGTGAGACAGTAACCCCAGCAGGGAAATCAGGGAAAACGCCACAGCCTTCCGCGTGGTTGGCGAGTGCAGATAACTTTGCAGAACATAACTGGCCCCCAGTATCACCAGAATCATGGGTCCGTACCCCCGAGCCTCCCCCGAATAATTGATCATCGGGTAGCTGAAGGCGAACAGGGTCGCCATCATGAGGGCTGTCGCCGGACTGCGTTTCCACCCCCACCAACTGACCAGAGCCAGACTGGCGATGCCAGACGCCAGGGACAGTGAACGATAAGCCAGCGGTGACGCGTCTTCCGCGAACCACCCATCGATAAGCCGCAGATATATTGTATTGAGGGCGTGGGTGTTGGAATGAAAGAACAGTGCAATCCAGTCGCCCAGGCCCTCAGATGAGGCGGCGACGCGCATCTGGTTTAGTGACCACACCTCATCAATCCATAAGTCCCCACCGGCGGCCCAAATCCGCAGCCCGCCCCCGACAATCAGGATCAGGATCAGGCCAAGGGCGGGAAGGGTGCGGGACATGGGTTACGCCGGCTTTCTGGCAAGTGCGACGATCTGCCATCCCCAGGGGGTGTCAAAAAACCAGAATTTGAGCAACACGCGGAAGACGGCCATGGCGGCACGCGCCAGCAGGCTGGGTCGTCCTGAGATATCAGCACTCAGGTTTTCGCCGCGCATCAGAACGATCAGGCGATACAGATTGAAGGTCGGGAACCCGGTCCCAGCGGCGATCTCCACTTCATATCCTGCGGTGCGCAGGTCTGATCTGATCTGGTCTGCGGTGTAGTGGCGCTGGTGGCCGATGGATCGGTCAAACGCTGATTTTGGCCCGCCCGGTACGGTAATCACCAGGCTGCCGCCCGGTTTTAGATAGGTGATCAGATTTCCAAGGGCGGCAACCGGATCATCAAGATGTTCCAGAACTTCGGAGCACACGGCGTGGCTGGCCCAATTTCGAAGGTGATCGGGTGTTGTATTGGCGTCTTCCAGGTCAACGGCTGACAGCAGGGCGTTGGGGAAGTTCTGTGCGGTTACATCCAGACCTGTTTGGCTTCGGTCAATCCCGGCCAATTGGGCGTTGGGGTACTTGTTGCCAAGAGCTTCCAGCTGGTCACCGGAGCCGCAGCCAACATCAAGAAGTGAAGCGTCCGGCTGTCTTGCGCTATCGCCGAGCAGGCGGAAAATCAGGTTTCTGCGGAAGCCTTGTGCCGGGTTCAGGCGTGTGGCCTCCGAAAACTGATCCCAGTGGTGCTCCCAGTATTCCGGTGAATCGCCGCTGAGTTGCTGCGCATCGGGGGCCGCGGGTTCAGCCATTGGCGGAAGGCTCATGTACCGGAGCATCCGGCATATTGGCAGCGATGGCGTGCAGCAGCAGGGTTGAGATAAAGGCGATAAATGACAGCACGATCCCGAGAAGCCCAATGACTGCCAAATGGTTGGTGCCGACCATGTCATCGAACAGGGCATAACCGGCGCCGGCATAAGCGCTGGCGAAGTTCAGACAAAACAGAAAGCCGATACAGAAAATCGCGCCAGAAATGATCATCATCGGTGTATAGGGAAACTTTCCAGCCCATTGGCGTTTTGCCCTGCCGGTTGGATCATAAAGACCCTGAGCCATACAGCCGAGAAAAAAGCTCTGCAAGCCGACGATAGAGAATGTCGCCCCCAGGAACATAGTGTTCAGGGAAAACGTGATGCCGTTGACGGTTACCGGGCCGAGCCCAAGAGGCAAGGCAATCAATAGACCAAGCACCAGGAGGGCCACGCCCGGCTTCATGACAAAAAAGTCTGCGCCGTGGATCAGCATGGCGCGAAGGTTGATCCAGCCCGCATGCCACGGAGAAAACCAGCCGATCCGTTTATGGTGGCTGACCCGGCCTTTGCGGTCTTTGTAAAAATGTACAGGAGCCTCAATGGTTCGGAGATTCAGGCGGACGGATTTGACCACCATCTCGGACGCATATTCCCAGGATTGAGATTTGATGTTCATGCGTTTCAGGGCATCCAGAGTGACGCCGCGCATGCCGCAATGAATATCGGAAAACCGCGTTCCATAGATGACGTTCAGCATGGCGATGGTCAGAGGCGTTCCAAAATAACGATGAAGCGGCGGCATCGCGCCATCCTCGACGGAACCTTTGAACCGGGACCCAAGGATGAATTCGTATCCGGCCCTGAAGTGATCAAGGAACGGCGTGATTTCGCGAAAATCATAGGTGCAGTCGGCGTCGCCAAGGATCACATACTTGCCGCGAATGACCTCTATCGAGTCCATATAGGCCCGACCGAGACCGCGGACCGGAGTTTTTAGAACCCGTGCCCCCTTCGCCAGGGCAATCTCCGGCGTTCTGTCTGTTGAACTATCCAAAATGATGATTTCGGCCTTTACCCCGGCCTTGGATATGCCCTCAATACACCAGTCCATGAATTCCTCCATAACGGCCTCTTCGTTCAAGGCTGGAATGACGATCGACAGTTCCGGTGACGGTGTATCTTCAACGGGAATAAAAAGAATTTTCTCCGGGTCGTCAGGGAAGGTGACTTTTTCCGCATGCCGGAAAGAAAAAGAACCTGGGCTGGTTTCTGGCTGAGTCACGTGACGGATTCCCGATGTAAAAAATAATCCTGAAGGCCGATTGTAAGAGGTTGGTAACGCAATGCAACTTCGCGGGTGTTGGTCCTATGGTCTCAACAGGTTCGTGAGAATCTCTGGCAATACGGGCAGTGTGTCAAACATGATCAGTGCCCCACCGGAAATGGCGATCCCGTAAGGGATAGGTTGCTTAAGAGTGTCGTCGGCCTCAAGCCATGGGATAAACCGCCTGACACGATCCATATGACCAGCAATGATTGTAATCAGGCCGAGCACGCCGCCGAGCAGGGCGACGACGATAAGATATTTGCCGAGTTGTTCCGCATCCCACCACACAGAGACGGCTGCCAAAAATTTGACATCGCCCCCCCCTGCGAGTCCTTTCGTATATATCATGACGCCACCCGCGAAAATGACCAGAGAGATGCCATAATGCACTGCAATTGACATGCCGGACATGCCAGACAGGAGGGCGGCTGGCAAAAAGACCAATACCGTTGTTATGGGAATCCAGTTTGCAATCTCCAATGTATGAGCATCGGAAACCGCCGCATAAAGAAGTGCGAAAAGAAAAACACTGATACTCAGAACATGCAAAGCGGTTGATATCTGGGCCATCAGCACACGAGAATTCCACGTAATCAATAGCAAAAACAGGGCAGCATTAACACACTGCCCTGTTGAAAGACGTTACCCACCTTACGATTCAGGATTCGCCCAGTTTCGGATCAGGAGCTTTCCGAAATATTGATTTCGCCGCCGTTAAAACAGCGAGAACGCCCTAGTTGGACAGACTGTTCGCAACACTGTTGAAGGTGTTACCGACGTCAGTACCAATCAGCGTAATGCCGGCAATGATAACAACGGCGATAAGCGCGGCGATCAAACCATATTCGATGGCCGTTGCACCTTTTTTGTCGGCGCGCAGTTCAGTGACAAACTGCAAAATTTTATTTTTCATCCTAGAAAACTCCTATTTTATATCAAATTACCTGCTATGGCGCCTGTCACTTTTACGGCAGACGGTTAGAAGGATAACTTTAGCTTCCCCAATCGCAATTATTAGAACAACAACCTGTCAAAAGCAGTGCCAGAAGTCAACAGGCTTTGGCTGTCATTCACTTTACCATAAATGCAGCTTCCTTTTGAAAACGTTAACATAAATCGCAAAGGCGCAAGGAATCTGGCCGTGTTGGAACCATAACTATTGATCGGCGCACCTCTAAAGTATTGCTGTACAGGCTTGCCTCATTACGAGGCGTCACATAACGTTGACCTTACCGAATTTACCTCAAGGAGACTTCCACATGGACTTCCATATGACCGAAGAGCAACGCCTTTTTGCTGATTCCGTTTGCCGGTTTGCAGAACGTGAACTGGCTGCTGGCGCGCTTGAGAGGGCTCACTCGGATGGATTCCCATGGGACGTAGCGGAGAAGATGTCTGATATGGGGTTGCTGGGGATCACTATCCCTGAGGAACACGGCGGTCTGGGGGGATCGCTGCTTGATGCCGTTATCGCCATTCAGGAGGTTGCACTGATCTGTCCGCGGAGTGCGGACGTTGTCCAGGCTGGTAATTTCGGCGCCATTCGTACCTTTGCCGAATACGCAACTGATGAACAAAAATCGCGCTTCCTTCCTGATTTGTTGGCGGGAAAAGCCGTGATGTCGGTGGGAATGACCGAACCGGATGCCGGGTCGGCGGTAACCGAATTGAAAACCAAAGCTGTCCCTGATGGTGAAGGGTTTCGGATTTCCGGATCGAAGGTGTTTTCAAGCCATAGTGGTGAAGCAAATGTGTTTCTGGTGTACGTGCGGTTCGGTCCCGGTGTCGGCGGCATTGGGTCAGTTCTTATTGAACGCGGAATGAAGGGATTCGAGACGGGAGAACCGTCACGCTTCCTGAACGGTGAATCCTGGAGGCAACTCTATTTTGACGACTGCTATATCGGCCCGGAAAACGTTTTGTTGGGGGAAGGCGGGTTCAAAAAACAGATTTCGGGTTTTAATATCGAACGCCTTGGAAATTCCGCCCGGGCCCTTTCCGTCGGCCGACACGCCTTTAACATTGCCAGAGACCACGCCCTGATTCGCAAACAGTTCGGTCGACCGTTGTGTGAATTTCAGGGGTTGCAATGGAAATTTGCAGATGTGGCGATGCGGCTGGAGGCGGCGCAACTGTTGCTTTATCGGGCGGCGGTGAACGCCAGCAACGGTTTGCCTGATGCCTATGAAACCGCCGTGGCAAAACTTTCGTGTAATCTTGCCGGATTTGATGCCGCGAACGAGGCCGTGCAGGTTCTGGGTGGCCTTGGGTTCGGGGAAGAATGCCTGGCTGAATATTGCCTGCGCCGCACCCGGGGCTGGATGATCGCCGGAGGGTCCGTCGAAATTCTCAAAAACCGGATTGCCGAAACCATTTTCGAGCGGCGTTTTGATCAGCGGCCTCCCAAAACGGAAGTCGCCCGGTAATGGTAAACCGTCCGCGTGACCGGGGATTAAAGGACGCCCTTATTCGGCCCCAAAGTATTGCGCTGATCGGTGCCTCTGACGATGCCAGTAAAGTATCCGGGCGTCCGCTTTCATTTCTAAAGACCAATAACACGACGGCACAGGTTTTTCCCATTAACCCCAACCGGGCCACGGTTCAGGGCGTTCCGGCGTTCCGGTCGATCTCTGATATCGGCGAACCCGTAGAGCATGCCTATATTCTGCTGAACAGTGACGCTGCTGTAGAGGCGGTGGCCGAATGCGCCGAAGCAGGCGTCACCGTCGCCACCGTTCTGGCCGACGGCTTCGCCGAAGCGGGCGCGGAAGGATTGGCTCGCCAGAACCGGTTGTTGGACATCGCACACCAAACCGGCATCCGTATCGTCGGCCCGAACAGTATGGGTGTCGCCAACCCAGGGGCCGGGTTCATCTGCACGACAAACGCGGCTTTCGCTGCAACAGATCTGGTCCCCGGTCGTTATGGTGTCTTGTCACAAAGCGGCAGTATTATCGGCACTTTGTTATCGCGGGGATACGCCAGCGGCGTGCATTTTTCCTTCTTCGTGTCGCTTGGAAATGAGGCCGATCTTGGTTTGGGGGAAGTTGGTACTGTTCTGGCGGGTGATGAAAATACCGACGCCTTCATCCTGTTTATGGAGACCATCCGCCGACCGGATGATATTGCCGAATTTGCGGAAGCTGCAGACAAACTCGGCAAGCCTCTAATTGTTTACAAACTGGGGAGGTCGCCATTGGCTGAGGAGCTGGCAGTTTCCCATACGGGGGCGATCGTTGGATCGGACGCAGCTGCCGAGTGTTTCTTTCGTCATCACGGAATCCACAGGGTCGATCTGTTCGAAACAGTGTTTGAACTTCCGAACTTGTTGATTTCGTCCCGTGAAGTGTCTTCAGCGCGCCCTAAATCCGCGACTGTTGTGACGACAACCGGGGGAGGCGGTGCCATGGTGGTCGATCGGTTGGGTGTGCTTGGCGTCGATGTGGTCGGTGCCAGCAGAGACGCGAGAGCCAGACTATCTGAACGCGGCATCAGCTTGAGCGATGGACGGCTGATCGATGTCTCTCTGGCGGGGGCCAACTATGATACCATGAAGGCCGTTATGATGACCCTGATCGAGGACCCGATGAGCGGCTCTATCGTTGTCGCTATTGGATCGTCTGCCCAGTTCTTCCCTGAGCTGGCGGTCCATCCTATCATAGATGCAGTAAAAGAGGTTGGGTCCGGTGGAGCGCCGGTCATTGGTTTTCCTGTTCCGCACGCGCCGGAAGCCATCCAGCTGCTATCCGGCAACGGTATCGCTTCAGCACGAACAGCTGAATCCTGTGCCGAATCCGTTGCCCGCTATTTGAACCCGCCCAGTCCGATCCCCACCGTGAACGATGCGGGGCTTCGGGGGTTGACCAGCGCGGTCACGGTGGCCCTCGACCAAGGCACCGGGGCTATTCTCAATGAGGTCCGTGCCGGTCAGGTGCTGGAAGCACTGGGCATCGTCCGCCCAAGGCAGCTGGCGCTGGGTGAGGGTGGGGAAGTTCCAGATCATATGGAAATCGATTTTCCGGTGGCGGCCAAGATTATTTCCGACAATTTGCCGCACAAAACAGAGGCTGGAGCGGTGAAACTGAATATCACCGACCGGGGCTCGTTGGTATCGATTGTAGCAGAAATGCATGGGCACGTAACCGAATACGCGCCGTCAGCCGCCATCACTGGCGTTCTGGTTCAGGAAATGGTTTCAGGTCGGGCCGAGGTTATGCTCGGCGTGACCCGTGATCCTGCGGTCGGCGCCACCATCACCCTGGCGGTTGGGGGCACACTGGCGGAGATTTACAAGGATTTCACCATGCGGATGGCTCCTGTTGGTATGCAGGAGGCGCAAAAAATGATCGAAGAGGTCAGGGGGCTGGCCGTCATTCGTGGTTATCGTAACCTTCCCAAGGGCGATATCGACGCATTGGCAGAAACAATCGTTAATTTCTCACAGATTGCCGCGGATGAGCGGGTCAGGGAAGCGGAAATCAACCCGCTGATTGTTGGTGCGGAAGGTGAGGGATGTTTTGCCGTTGACGCGTTGATCAGCCTTGAAGGCCCTGGCTCTTAACCAGGCGTCGTTCAACCAGGCGCGCATAGTAGCTGGCGCCAAGGGCAAGGATTTCATCGTTAAAGTCATATCCCGGGTTATGGACTTCGCAATCGCTATATCCGCCGCCGTTGCCAATGTTGATATAGGCACCAGGGCACTTATCGAGCATATATGAGAAATCTTCCGACCCCATGATCAGAGGGCCGTTCCGGTTCATATTCTCCTCGCCAACCAGCTCAGCGGCTGTATCGGCGGCGAACTCGGCTTCACTTGCCGTATTGACGAGTGGCAGAAACTTAATCTGGAAATCCATTGTCACCGAAGCCCCGAAGGCAGCGGCTACATTTTGAGAAATTTCCACCATACGGGTCTCGGCCAAGGCCAGGGACTCGTTCGAAAACGCACGAACCGTTCCGCTCATGATCGCTGACTGAGGGATCACATTATAGGCATCACCGGAGTGGATTTTTGTCACCGAAATGACCATAGGTTCGGTCGGTTTGATATTTCGTGACACAATCGATTGCAGGGCGGTTGTGATGTGCGAGGCGACCAGAACCGGGTCAACGCTGTTTTCCGGACGACCGCCATGCGCGCCGACCCCATCAATGGTGATGTCGAAGAAAGCCCCGCCCGCCATCATCGGACCGGAGCGAATAATGAATTGACCATGCGGTGCGCTGGGACGGTTATGCATGCCGAAAATTGCGTCCATGGGAAACTGCTCAAACAGGCCATCCTTGACCATGGCGTCACCGCCGCCCAGACCTTCTTCCGCGGGCTGGAAAACGAAGTGCACACATCCCTCGAAATTTTTCGTCTCGGCCAGATAGCGCGCCGCGCCCAGCAGCATGGTTGTGTGGCCATCATGACCGCAGGCGTGCATCTTTCCGTCATGGACGGACTTGTGATCGAACGTATTGGCCTCCAGGATTGGCAAGGCGTCCATGTCGGCGCGCAGGCCAATGGCAGCAGAATGATTGCCGACCCGCAACGTGCCGACAACACCGGTCTTGCCCAGCCCGCGATGCACGTCAATGCCAAAGGAGCTCAGCTTTTCCGCCACCATGTCGGCCGTCCGGGTTTCTTCGAATCCGAGTTCAGGGTGGGCATGGATGTCGCGGCGCCATGACGTCAAGTCATCATGGAAGTTGGCAATTTGATCCAATGGTTTCATCAGTACCCTCAAATGATTTGTTTATCATTGAAAATCTTGTGCGTCAGGCTTGGCGGTTTTCCTCGACCGCATGGCAGGCGATCAAGGAGCCGCCATCTTCCTGCAACAGCGGGGCCTCTCGTTTGCAGCGCTCATTGGCAAGCGGGCACCGCGGATGAAATGCACAGCCACTGGGTGGGTCGATGGGATTGGGCACCTCGCCCTGAACCGGTGCGCGTTCAATTCCCGTCATATCCATATCAGGAATTGTATTGAGCAAAAGTCGTGTATACGGGTGTTTCGGGGATTTGAAAAGGTCGTTGGCGGTGGCGACTTCACACAATCTACCCAAATACATAACCCCAATTCTATCGGAAACATGGTACACAACGGCCAGGTTATGGCTAATGAACAGATAGGTCAGCCCCAGTCGGCGTTGCAGGTCCTTCATCAGATTGAGGATTTGGGCTTGCACTGATACATCCAGAGCGGATGTGGGTTCGTCGCAGACAAGAAACTCAGGGTCACTCGATAATGCCCGCGCGATTGAAATTCGTTGGCGTTGGCCACCGGAAAATTCATGCGGAAACTTGTCACCGTCGGCAGGCGATAATCCGACCTGGGTCAACAGCTCACCAACACGATCACGAATTTCCGCAGATGAACTGGCCAGCTTGAACACACGGATTGGTTCGGAAACAATATCGCGGACCCGCCAACGCGGGTTGAGGCTGGCGTATGGGTCCTGAAAGATCATCTGCCAGCGCCGGCGAACCTGGTTTGCATCTTTTCTTTTGATGGCTTCATTCAGGTTCGCGCCATCAAAGAGAATCTCGCCGCCCGAAGGCCCGTGTAGGCCAACAATGAGTTTGGCGACCGTTGATTTCCCACACCCTGACTCACCAACCAATGAGAAGGTTTCGCCCTTTTTTATTTCAAATGAAATGCCATCAACAGCTTTTAGAATCTGTTTGGGTTGATTTTCCAAAACCCGTGCAAGCCAGGGCTTCGAGACGTCGAAATGCTTTGCGAGGTCGCGAACCTTCAGCAGCGCGGCCCCATGTAACGCCCCTTGCATGGTGTTATCCATTCACCGTCTCCGTATCGTACAGCCAACAGGCTGCCGTGCTTGGCCCTCCGGTCGGCATTAAGTCCGGGCGATTCTTAAAACATTTATCGATTGCATCAGGGCAACGGGAATGGAATGCACACCCTTCCGGGATTTCGGTCAAACGTGGCATCGAACCGTCGATTTGCTGAAGCACTTCCACTTCGTGCCCAACGACGGGGATCGAGCCCATCAATCCTTTCGTGTAAGGATGTTTGGCGTCCTTGATCACATCTCGGACTTTACCGACTTCGACGATACGTCCGGCATACATGACAGCAACCCGGTCGGCCGTTTCCGCAATCACTCCCATATCATGGGTAATCAGCATCACCGCCGTTTTATGGTCTTTGCAAAGGCGCTTAAGCAAGGCGATGATCTGCGCTTGTATTGACACATCAAGGGCGGTCGTCGGCTCGTCGGCAACGATTAATTTCGGGTTCGCGCAAATGGCCAGAGCGATAACCACACGCTGGCGCATGCCACCGGAAAACTCATGCGGATATGAGTCAATTCGCTTTTCTGCTGCCGGAATACCAACTTCATCCAGCAACTCAATCGCCCGCGCCCGCGCCTGTTCCTGCGTCATATCCATATGAACCAGGATGGTCTCGGTCAGTTGCCGCGATACCGTGTACAACGGGTTGAGGCTGGTCAAGGGGTCCTGAAAGATTGCGCCAATTTTTTTGCCTCGAATGTGTCGCATCTTATCATAGGGAAGATCGTCAATGCGGCTACCTTCCAACAATATCTGCCCACCCGAGACCCGTCCGGGCGGCTCAAGAAGCCCGATAATCGAAGCCCCTGTCAGTGATTTTCCGGCACCGGATTCGCCAACAACTCCAAGGACCTCTCCAGGCTCAATAGAGAAGGAGACATCATCAATGGCACGCAACGTCCCGCGTCGCGTGGGAAATTCAACCTCAAGATTTTTAACCTCAAGCAGGCTCATGTTGCTCGCCTAACGAAGTTTGGGGTTAAGGGCATCACGGAGCCAATCCCCCATCAGGTTGACGGCCAGCACAAGCAAGACCAAAGCAACACAGGGGAACAACGTGATCCACCATTCGCCGGAAAACAGATAGTTGTTACCAATGCGGATCAGTGTGCCAAGAGATGGCGTGGTTGGTGGCACGCCGACGCCCAGAAAGGACAGGGTCGCTTCGGTGATAACCGCCAACGCTAGGCCAATTGTCGCCATGACCAGAACCGGGCCCATGATATTGGGAAGCACGTGGCGAAGGATGATCAGTAACGGATGAACTCCGATGACCTGGGCTGCCGCCACGTATTCCTTGCTCCGCTCGACTAGGGCTGACCCTCGGGTAACCCTTGCATAGCGCGGCCAATCGGAAATACCGATCGCCAGGATCAAGACATAGATGGCAATCTTGTGTTGGAGGTCCTGCGGCAACAGGATGGCAACAACACCATTAATCATAAGAGCGATCAAAATTGCCGGAATAGCCAGCTGAACATCAGCCATCCGCATGATAACGGTATCGAGCCAGCCCCCGAGATACCCAGCCAGCAGACCTGCACTGACTCCGACCAAAACAGAAAACAGGACGGCAGCAAACCCAACAATCAGTGATACCCGGCTGCCAAACATAATCGTCGAAAGAATATCGCGGCCTTGATCATCTGTGCCGAGAAGGAACTTCGCCATCCCATCTTCCAGCCATGCCGGGGGCGTTGACGCTTCCATCAAATCCAAAGACGAAGCATCAAATGGATTATGAGGGGCCAGCCATGGCGCGAACCCGGCACCGATGAAAAAGAGCACGGTTACAATCGCCGACACGACAACGATCGGGTTGCGGCTAAAGCTGTAAAAGAGGTCACTGTCCAGAATGCGGAACCAAAGATCGTTTGATCTTTGCAGGCCGGATTGTTTTTCAGCCAAGTTGCATACTCCTAATTGCCCGCAGCTACGGTTTTATCGACGCGTAATCGCGGATCAACCACAAAGTACAGGATGTCAACAAACAGGTTGATGGAGACAAAAATCACGGCGACCAGTACCAGATAAGCGGCCATCACCGGAATGTCTGCAAAGCCGACGGCCTGGATAAACAGGAATCCCATGCCCGGCCACTGGAATA
>Ga0316204_10005516_pt1 | contig 20755 bp, 16 predicted proteins | sample 6monrhotite_MG_2_FD_205661 | JGI IMG/M metagenome (GOLD analysis project Ga0316204, IMG submission 205661) | Microbial mat bacterial communities from mineral coupon in-situ incubated in ocean water Damariscotta River, Maine, United States -... | ecosystem: Environmental > Aquatic > Marine >... | reverse complement strand
TTTTGGTAATCATCACCTTTTGGAAAATCGCTTAATGCGGGAAGAATATGAATAATATATTGATGCGTTTTCTCGTTGTAACAGGCAATAGTAGGAAACACATCCGCCTTGCATGATTTTGCTAGCCTACCCAATACAGGTACAGTTGACTTTTCGACTCCAAAGAAAGGAGCAAAGATACCTCTATTTTTACCCAGATCTTCGTCCGGCAAATAAAACATGGTACAACCTGCTCGCACATCTTTAATAATAGGCCGTAAACCTGCGGCACGAGTATAAATAAATGTTCCGTGACGCTTTCTACCCTTCGCGACAAACCAGTCCACCAGCTTATTTTTCATTGGATTAAATGGACCACTCAAAGGGTAGCGCATAGTTGTAGCTGATACCGCGGCCTCCAATCCTAAGCTATGCGCCGCCATAAAAATAACGCCCCGCCCACTATTACGTGACTGATCTATATACTCCTGACCTTCAATGACAATACGTTTTTCTAAAACCGACTTAGGTGCCCACCAAATCAACGCATATGAAAAAACAGCCCGAACCTGACTCTGGAAATTGTCACGAATTAATTTTTTTTGCTGCTCTTTGCTTAAATCGGGAAAACACAATTCAATATTTTTGCGAGCAATACGTCTTCGCTTTGCATTAAAATTTCTCGCTAAATCCCCTAGACTATTTGCTAATGCATCCTGCCAGGCTACCGGCAGTAACGAGACGAACCATAAAACAAAAATACCCAGCCATGTTGACCAGTACACTGGTTTCAAATAGTCTAATTTAAAACTCGTGTCATATAGCAGAGTACTTTTACCCGCTTCGTTTTCTATAGATTCTTTTGTCATTTTTGAGCCACGAAAAACACTTGGTCAGCTATTACAGTAGCGCCTTCAGAAACAGCACAATCTTCACGATATGATAGCAGCTTCATATTAGTAAAAACTTCTAGCAACTCTCCTCTGCGCAACCTAAAGGCACTTCGAGATGGCCCCACTCCATTTAACTGTTCACCACTAAACGTTTGATAAAATAGCAGGCCACATGGCTTTAACAACTTATACAATACGGGTAGCGATTCGCGATGCAAAAAAAACGACACTACGATGATATCAAACTCACCCTGTAATCCTTCTACATTATTCTCTAAATCTTTTTTTTCCGCATGCAGTGATAATTTATTTTCATCAGCGTAAGCATTAATTTTATCAACGGCTACATCTGATAAATCCCAGGCAGCCACATCAAACCCCTGCTGCGCCAAAAACACACCATTACCTGACAGGCCACTTGCATAATCCAGAACTGTCCCGCTTGACGGCAATAAATGTTGATTATCTAATAACACTTGTGCTGGCGTGCTTTCGGCAACCGCTTTATCCTGATAAATCTGATTCCAGTCCGCCATTACTTTCTCCAGAAAGCAGGCGTCAGCAATACAAGCAAAGTGAATATTTCAAGTCGCCCTAAAATCATACCGAAACTTAAAACCCATTTAGAGAAATCATTAATGCCCGCATAGTTAGATGCAACATCACCTAAACCCGGCCCTAAATTATTAAGCGTTGCCGTTACTGCGGAGAACGATGTTATCTGATCCAAACCACTGGCCATTAACAGCAGCATCATTATCACAAACACGGCCACATAGGTTGCAAAAAAACCCCAGACTGCATCGATAACTGAATCAGCAACTGGCTTCTTGCCTATTTTAACAGTGACTATCGCATTAGGATGAATCAGGCGTGTCATCTCTCGCATCCCCTGCTTCAATAATAAAATGACGCGTATAACCTTCATTCCACCACCAGTAGATCCGGCACAACCGCCAATAAAACTGGTAAATAATAATAATACAGGCAAGAAGCTAGGCCATAAATAATATTCGGATGCAGAAAACCCTGTTGTTGTACCTATCGACACCACATGGAACACGCCCTGCAAAAAGGCATCTCCAAAACTACTCGCTGCTTCAGAGAAGTGTAAATAGGTGACTGTTATTACTGAGACTAAAAACAGAACACTGAAATAAACTTTAAATTCAGTGTCTCTCAAATATGTTTTTATTCTCCAGCTTCTAAACGCCACAAAGTGCAACGCAAAATTAACGCCACCTAAAAACATAAACACAATCGCAACCATATCAATTGCAGCATTATCAAAATACCCTATGCTTTCATCATGCGTAGAGAAGCCACCAATCGCGACCGTAGAAAAACTATGTGAAACCGCATCAAACAAGCTCATACCTGCAAGCCAGTAAGCCACAGCACAAGCAATAGTCAGGCTTAAATATATATACCAAAGCGCCTTTGCGGTTTCAGTAATGCGTGGTGTTAATTTATTATCTTTAATTGGGCCCGGTGTTTCTGCTTTATATAACTGCATACCACCAATGCCTAACATAGGTAAAACGGCAACCGCTAAAACGATAATACCCATACCACCTAACCATTGCAGCTCTTGCCTGTAAAACAGGATCGCATGCGGCAGTGTATCAAGTTCAGTCAATACCGTCGCACCCGTAGTTGTTAACCCTGATACCGATTCAAAAAATGCATCTGTAATAGATATATCTAATTGTTCACTTAACACTAAAGGCAATGCGCCTGATGCGCTCAAGACAAACCAGAACATTACTACGACAATAAATCCATCGCGCAAACGTAGATCCTGTTTAACGTTTTTTACCGGCAACCAGAGAACGGCGCCTGTACCTAGCAACAGCAAATACGAAGTGAAAAATGAATCTAATGTCTGTTCTTGATAAATCAAGTCGATCATCATGGGCGGCAACAATGTAAAGCTAAAAAGCATTAACAAAATACCGGTGATGCGTTGGATGACAGTGAAGTGCAAAGAATGCGCCTTAAATGAAAGTTATGCCTACTTGAAACAGGCGTTCTACATCGTTGATTTTTCTCTTGTCGATCAAAAACAATACAACGTGATCTTCTGACTGAATTATCGTATCGTGATGTGCAATAATAACTTCTTCGCCGCGCACTATTGCACCGATAGTTGTCCCTTCAGGCAGTTCAATTTCTTCAATTTTTCGCCCAATAACTTTTGAGTTTTTATTATCACCATGTGCAACCGCCTCAATTGCTTCAGCCGCACCTCTACGCAGGGAATGAACTGCAACAATATCACCTCGACGAACATGCGTCAGCAAAGCACCAATCGTTACTTGCTCGGGCGAAATAGCAACATCAATCGCTTCCTGATTTTCCATTAGGTCAACATAGGCAGGGCGATTAATTAACGACATAGTTTTTCGCGTACCCAAACGCTTTGCTAACATAGCCGACAAAATATTTGCTTCATCATCATTTGTAACAGAACAAAACACATCCATGCTGTCGATATTTTCTTCAAGCAATAACTCTTCATCCGCCGAGTCACCCAATAGAACAACAGAACTGTTTAGTGCCTGAGACAATTCAGCGGCACGCGATGGATCACGTTCTACAATTTTTACCTGATGACGTTTTTCTAAACGTTCAGCCAGGCGTTTACCGATGTTGCCACCACCCGCAATAATAATTCGCTTATTGCGTTTATCTAGTTTCCGCATCTCTCGAATAACAACACGTATATCTCCACGTGCAGCAATAAAGAAGACCTCATCACCCGCTTCTATAACCGTGTGCCCCATTGGAATAATCGCACGGCCTCGACGGTAAATGGCCGCTACTCGCGTATCTGTTCCGGGCGTGTGTTTAGGTAATTCACTCAGTTGGTGACCAACTAATGGGCCACCATAGTATGCACGAAGACCAACTAACACGACTCGTCCATCAGCAAAGTCGAGCACCTGAAGTGCGCCCGGGTATTCAATAATGTTAAAGATGTAATTGGTGACAATTTCTTCTGGGCTGATGATAACGTCAACAGGAATCGCATTACCGCGAAATAATTCACCGTGTTTTAAATACTCAGCAGAACGAATGCGTGCGATTTTAGTAGGCGTATGATGCAATGCCCACGCGACCTGGCAGGCTGTCATGTTGACTTCATCACTATTGGTAACAGCAATCAGCATATCAGCATCTTCAATGCCTGCTTGCTCCAGTATATTCGGGTGCGCAGCATTGCCGACGACTGTCTGTATATCAAGACGATCGCGTAGCTCGCTAAGCACTTCAGACCGATGATCTACCAATGTAATATCATTGGCTTCAGACGACAGATTTGAGGCTACGGATGAACCTACCTGGCCGGCACCTAAAATGAGAATTTTCATATCGAATACTGTGGGTTGACTATGTCGCGAAGTTTACGCTTATTCGGTACTTTTTTGTAGTAGAGCGTAATAAAAACCATCATTCGTCTGTTTCGTGGGAAATAACTGAATACCCAGTGATGCGATGGAGGGCTCAGCTTTCGACGCTGTTTCACCCGCAAGCGACACATCAACTAAACGTGCATCTAAACACCTGTCTAAAAACCACTCTATCTGTTTTTCATTTTCAGCCTTAAACACCGAACAGGTTGCATACAATAAACGCCCGCCGGGCTTTAATAAACGCCAGTTCTTTAGCAAAATTTCACGCTGTGTTTGCTGTAAAACATCAATATCTTCATCTCGGCGCAAATGTTTGATATCCGGGTGCCGCCTTATCACACCGCTTGCAGAACAGGGCACATCCAGTAAAATTTTATCGTACGGCTCACCATCCCACCACTCCTCTGTGGCAATGGCATCTGCCGCAATCAATTTTGGAGAGAAACCTAATCTCTGGCAGTTTTCCTGAACTCTCTCCAGTCTACTTTCAGAAATATCCAACGCTGTAATTTGAATGTCTGGCTGAAGCTCGAACATATGAGCTGTTTTACCGCCCGGTGCAGCACAGGCATCTAAAATGTGATCACCCTTTTCAGGCTGTAATATCTGTGCGGCCAATTGTGCACCCGCATCCTGTACCGAAAACCAGCCTTCATCAAAACCAGGCAACTGCTTTACATCTCTTGCCTCATCCAATATTAAAGCTGCAGGCATATCATCCAGTATTGCTGCGCTTATATCGCAACCACTCAACACCTCACTATATTCAGCCGCTGACTTCTTTTGCTGATTAACACGTAGCGTCATAGGCGCCTGTTGATTATTCGCCAACAAAATCTCACCCCAGTTATCTGGCCAATCATTTCTTAGTCGATCAATAATCCATTGCGGATGAGAGTATACCGCCTCATCTGATTGCTGAACATTTTTGCCTTTGGCACCAGCAGACGCTCGCTCCGCCGCCGCTTCTTGCTGACGAATAAAGTTACGTAACACGGCATTCACCATACTTGCCGCCCATTGTTTTTTTGACTTACGAATATATTTAACAGCGCCATCCACTACCGCATAATCTGGCACCCGCATATGCTGAATTTGATATAACGCCATCAACATCACCAGTTGCACATCAAGATCTTTAGCTTTCAACGGTTTTTTCATCAATGGCTTAAGTTGTGCTTCCAGCTGCTGATAAAAACGCAGAACCCCAAAACTAATCATCCGTGCAAATGCAGCATCACGTGACAATAGATGTTCACCAAGGTGATTCAACATACTTAAAGACTGACCATCTTTTAATACGGCCAGCAACATATTTAAAGCCACTTTTCGTGACTGCTGCGAAGCGTCGACTGGTTGTGATGATGATTTTTTATTTTTTGACATGGAATACTTTAAGGGAATTAACAGATACACAGTGTTAGCCTAACTGCATACCCGTAATATCATTTGCATTAACAAAGGCAGGAACGTCCATGGGCTTTTTTCCCGGCATTTGAATTTTCATTAAGCGCAGCACACCTTCACCTGTCGCCACATCTATACCCTGCTTATTACAATTAAGCACCTTACCCGGTAATCCATTACTAACGACACCATCCGTTAATTGCGCATTCCAGATGCGCATCATCTGCGACTTACCATCCTGCTTCAGATCAATCGGTGTCTGCGCCACGGGCCAGGCATTAAAGGCATTTACCTGCGCCTTAATTTCACGCGCCGATTTAGTCCAGTCGATAATGGCCTCGGCCTTCTGCAACTTCTCTGCATAATTAGCCAGACTATCATCCTGTTTTTCAGGCTGCAGTGCCTCATTAGCAATAGCAGGTAAGATTTCCATGAGAGCCTCCGCCCCCAAAACAGATAAACGATCATGCAAACTAGAACCTGTATCATGATCAGCAATAGGGCAGGTTTTTTTCAGCAGCATATCGCCAGTATCTAGGCCAACATCCATTTGCATAATGGTGATTCCCGTTTCTGCATCTCCTGCAAGAATCGAGCGCTGTATTGGCGCAGCACCCCGCCAGCGAGGCAGTAACGAGGCATGAATATTAAAACAACCCAAACGCGGCGCATCCAGAATCACTTTAGGCAAAATAATTCCGTAAGCGACAACCACCATTAAATCTGCCTGTAGATCAATTAACGACTGCTGATCTTCCAGCTCTCTTAACTTTTCAGGCTGGTATACGGGAATATTGTGCTCCAGCGCACAGGCCTTAACCGGGCTTGGTGTTAGTTTTCGACCTCGACCTGCCGGGCGGTCTGGTTGTGTGTATACCGCCACCACCTCATGTGGAGAATCGATTAAAGCCTTGAGTGGTGGCACTGAGAAATCGGGCGTGCCTGCAAAAATAATCTTTAAAGGTTGCTTACTCACTACATCACATCCGCTTTAAGTTGTTTTTCTAGCTTCTTTTTAATTCGATTACGTTTCATTGCAGACAAATAATCTACAAACAACTTTCCATCCAGATGATCAATTTCGTGTTGAATACAAACCGCCAATAGCTCATCGGCATCAAATTTAACTTTGATGCCATCCCGATCCAGCGCCTCAACCTTAATACGGTCGGCTCGCTCAACGTTTTCGTAAATACCTGGCACCGATAAGCAGCCCTCTTCATGATGCTCTACCCCCTCTTTAGCGAGAATCACGGGGTTAATCAGGCACAGTGGCTCATCTTTTTCTCTTGATATATCAATCACGACGATACGCTTATGCACGTTAATTTGCGTTGCTGCTAAACCAATGCCGGGTGCCGCATACATGGTTTCAAACATGTCATCCACTAATTGCCGTGTCTCGTCTGTTACCGCATCTACAGGCTTAGCCTTCGTGCGTAGTCGTTCATCAGGAAACTTTAAAATATCCAACAGAGGCATAATCTCTACCTTTCACTCTATATCTACAATATTTGTGAAGTTTTACCACCAAACCGATAAATTATTAGCTATTATCAATTACTAGGCAAACTTACTTCATTAATTCAAGTTTATCAGCTAAACTCTTGAAACCACGGATAAATATGGGGATTCATACCTTGGAAATCAAAGCACTCAAGTTCAGTTTTGGACAGATTGCACTGTTAACTTTATCAGCCGTATTTTTATCTGGCTGCTCTAGCACAACGCCCAAACCAGACGACACGGCAGTGGAAACACAACCTTTTGAGCCTCAGGCAGGCAGTATTGAGCCTGTAGCACAAGAAAGCGCTCGCCATACTCCATCACCTGCAAGCTCTAAGAGCATTCAGTTAACCGCTGATCACCCACGTGAGTATACCGTGAAAAAAGGCGATACGCTTTGGGATATTGCCAGCCTTTTCTTAAAAGATCCCTGGTATTGGCCTGAAATTTGGCAACGTAACCCACAAGTCGCGAACCCTCATTTGATTTTCCCCGGCGATATTTTAATGCTGATTTATGTTGATGGCCGACCACAAATTCAGCTCGCACGCCCTGAAGATGGCGTGGTAAGACGACAAGTTGGCGATAAGGTTGTTAAGCTAAGCCCAAGCATTCATCGACAGAGCCTCAACGAAGCAATACCCAGCATCCCGGGTGATGCGGTTCGCCAGTTCCTGACTCGTCCTAGAATTGTCACCGCTGAAGAGTGGGCAGCCGCCCCTTATATTGTAGGCAGTGATGATGCGCACCTTATAATGGGCGCCAATAACAAAATTTACATTCGCGGTGAACTGGATAAAGAACGTATCCGATACAGCATTTTCCGCAAAGGTAATCGTTTGGCAGACCCTGAAACCGATGAATTACTTGGTCATGAGGTAATTTTTGCCGGTGAAGCGCGTATTAGCAAATATGGCAACCCTTCTACAGGCTTACTATTGAAGACTTCGCGTGAAGTACTTGTCGGTGATCGATTACTGCCAACGGATAAAAGCGCAATTGATCAACAGTACTTCCCTCGCCTGCCAGATGATTTTGTAGAAGGCACGGTCATTTCATTATTTGACGCCATTTCGTCAATAGCGAAATACCAGATAGCGGTTATCAACCGTGGCAGCAATGACAAAATGGAAGTTGGGCACTTATTGGCTACATATCAGTCTGGCGGCTATACCCATGACCGTTTTCTTGACCGCTCCAGCATAAAGCGTGGTGACAACGCTAATCTAGACATTCTGCTACCAGATGAACGCAGCGGTATTATGATGCTATTTAAGGTATTTGATAAAGTAAGCTACGGTCTGGTGCTCAAGTCTACACGCACTATTCAAAAGGGCGACAAGGTTGAAAAGCCCAGATAACCTCTGAGCAGCAAGCTCTACAAGCGGCACATTTAAAGCTGGCTACCTAATCATTAGGAGCCAGCTTTATTTTTTGTACATCTAATACACTTTTCTGCTCCTGACACCCACTCCCACAATAATTCTATTTGCATTTCCAAATTCAGTGCTTTTAAACTAGCACCCACCATTCAACAGACTGATAGAGCATGGACACGAAAATGGACACGTATTCAACGGAAGAACTTCACGGTCGATTAAGTTTGATTCGCAGCAACCTGCCACCTAACACCCTGTTTACTCTGCTCGAGTCATTCGACTCAACCGCTGCAATTTTTAACGCCTCGCACCAGCAGTTACAGAGTGCTGGTTTAAGCGATGAACAAATCGAGCGTCTGCAAAATAACAACACAGCCGATATAGAACGAGACCTCGCGTGGCTAGAAAATACGGGACATGGCATTCTGTTTTACGATGACCCGGCATACCCACAAAAACTACTCGAGATTAGTGACCCTGCTTACGCACTCTTTTATATAGGCGATGCAGATTACCTCCAGCAACCGCAGCTTGCCATTGTTGGTAGCCGCTCACCCAGCGCCAGCGGCAAACAAATCGCCGAAGACTTTGCGCAGCATTTATCCAACGCAGGCCTAACGATTACCAGCGGTCTTGCCTATGGAATAGATTCGTCCAGCCATAAGGGCGCACTCGAAGGGGTAGCCGGTACCGTGGCCGTTGTTGCTAACGGCCTGCATAGCATTTACCCCAAACAAAACACCACATTGGCACAGCGCATCTCACAGAATGGATGCATTATTAGTGAGTCGCCCGTAGGTGTTGAGCCACACAAAGGATTATTTCCGCGTCGCAATAGAATTATTAGTGGATTAAGTATCGGCACATTGGTCGTCGAGGCCGCCATAAAAAGTGGATCCCTCATTACGAGTCGCCATGCAATGGAACAGGGGCGTGAAGTTTTTGCAATTCCAGGTTCTATCCATAACCCACTGTCCAAAGGCTGTCATAGCTTAATTAAATCAGGTGCAAAATTAGTAGAAGCTGCCTCGGATATACTCGAAGAATTGTTACCACTAGTAAATTTCAATTCAATTCGCCATACTAGCCCAGCAGAAAATGAGCAAATAACGAAAACTGAATCATCAATTGAGCTTGATTCCAGCTACCAAATACTGCTAAAACACATGGAATATGAACCGGTAGCTATTGACGAACTAGTAGAACGCAGTAACCTTGACGTATCTGAGGTCGCCTCCATGCTATTAATTTTGGAGCTGCAGGGTCATGTTGTCTCACAAAATGGGCGCTATTCCCGTACTTCTAGCGCAAATAATGCGCCTGAATAGGCACGAGCAGAAAATATTAGTAAACACACACATATAGACACGTGTGCAAACGTATAAAATTAAGAGAGTTATATGAAACAAAATGTTGTTGATGTTTTGATGTATTTGTTTGAAAACATCATTGCAGGTGAAAGCATGATTTACCCAGACAGTGAGCACGAGCATATGTTCGATCGTCTGGAAGATCTTGGCTTTCCTCCAAATGAAATTATTTCAGCTTTTGACTGGCTAGAAGACCTTGCCGAAATTCATTCAGTAAAATCCGACGACACTAACGAAGAACAGGTTATTAACACACAATCGGTAAGAGTATATAGCACCCTTGAAAAGTTTATATTAGAGCCTGAGTGCATCAGCTTTTTAATGCACCTTGAACAAAATCAGGTTATCTCTCCTGCTAGTCGTGAAATTATTCTGGATCGCGTAACCGCACTGGATGTAGAGCTGGGACTAGAGCAACTGAAGTGGATAGTCATGATCGTTTTATATAGCCAACCAGGTGAAGAAACAGCCTACGCATGGATGGAAAATATGGTTTTCGACGACAATTTAAGCTATATGCAGTAATTGATTCACTCAAAACACAAACACAACAACAATAAAAATTGTTCACGAGCAAAAGTTAATACATGAGTAATAGCCTGCTAATTGTAGAGTCACCCGCTAAAGCCAAAACGATTAAGAAATACCTCGGCAAGGGTTTTGAAGTACTCGCATCATACGGTCACGTACGTGACTTGATTCCTAAAACCGGCGCCATTGACCCCGATCATGGTTTTGCGATGAAGTACCAGCTCATCGAAAAAAACGAGAAACATGTCAACGCCATTAAGAAGGCACTCAATAAAGCAGACACTCTGTATCTCGCGACCGATTTGGACCGCGAGGGAGAGGCTATCTCATGGCACTTATATGAGCTGCTTAAAGAAGATGGCTATCTGGAAAATAAAACCGTACACCGTATCGCATTCAACGAAATTACCAAGCGCGCACTAAAAGAGGCCGTAGACTCACCTCGCGAACTTTCAATGCCGATGGTGAACGCACAGCAGGCACGCCGTGCACTCGACTATCTGGTTGGCTTTAACTTATCTCCATTACTATGGAAAAAAGTACAACGCGGCTTATCAGCGGGCCGCGTACAGAGCCCTGCTCTGCGCATGATTGTTTCACGCGAAGAGGCAATTGAGGCATTTGATCCGAAAGAATACTGGACCATTGAAGCCAATACTGAAAAATCCGGTAAGACTATTAATAGCAAATTACGTCTTTATAAAAATGAAAAAGTTGAGCAGTTCACTATTAACAATAGTGAACTGGCTGATGAAGCCGAAGGCACCTTAAACAAGGCGGCCAATGGCAAGCTCGTCGTTAGCAAGGTAGAAAAGAAACAACGAAAACGCAATCCATCTGCGCCTTTTACGACCTCTACATTGCAGCAGGAGTCCGCAAGAAAATTGCGTTTCACCACTCAGCGCACCATGCGTATTGCACAGCAACTGTATGAAGGTATCGACATCGGCGGCGAAACTGTTGGCTTAATCACCTACATGCGTACCGATTCATTAATGCTTTCACAAGACGCATTAGCTGAACTGCGTGACTTAATTAGTGAACGCTACGGTAAAGACAATCTGCCTGAAGAAGCGCGCGTATTTAAAAACAAATCCAAAAACGCTCAAGAGGCGCATGAAGCTTGTCGCCCAACATCTGCATTCCATACGCCGGAAAAAATTAAGAGCCATTTAACTCCAGACCAACACAAATTATATGAGCTGATCTGGAAACGCACTGTCGCCTGCCAGATGATCCATGCAACGCTAGACACTGTTGCAGTTGATTTACAATGCGGCGAAGGCAATCTGTTCCGTGCCAACGGCTCTACTATAAAACACCCTGGCTTTATGGCTGTGTATATGGAAGGTCAGGACGATGAAAAAGAAACCGAAAAAGAAGAAAGCGACGAGAAAAAACCAGACGATGATGAAAAACTTTTACCTCCGCTAGAAGAAGGCGAAGAGTTAAAGCTACTCAACATCGTAACAGATCAACATTTTACTGATCCACCACCGCGCTTTTCTGAAGCAAGCCTTGTTAAGGCATTAGAAGAACACGGCATTGGGCGCCCTTCAACTTATGCGAGCATTATTTCAACACTGCAAAACCGTGAATATGTAGAAGTAGAAAGCCGCCGCTTCACACCGACCGATATGGGCCGCATTGTAAGCGGGTTCTTATCTCAATATTTCACCACCTATGTTGATTATGACTTCACTGCACGTTTAGAGGATGAACTCGACGCGATTTCTCGTGGAGAAGAAGACTGGGTTCCATTAATGGAAAATTTCTGGACTCCATTTATTAAAAAAGTTGAAGACATAGATGAAAATGTTAGTCGTGCAGATGTCGCACAAAGCCGTGATGTAGGCATAGATAAAGCATCAGGCAAACCCATTACAGTTCGCATGGGACCGTACGGCGCTTTTGCACAGATTGGCGATAAAGACGATGAAGAAAAACCATTATTCGCCAGCCTAAAGCCCGGGCAAAAAATGATCGACATAAACATGGACAATGTTTATGACTTATTCGTCTTACCGCGCGTACTAGGAACAACAGATGAAGGGGAAGAAGTTTCTTCCAACGTTGGGCGATTTGGCCCCTATGTCAAGTTCGGTAAGTTCTTCGTCTCTATTCGAAAGGAATTTCAGGAAAAGGGTATCGACCCATATAACATCGATTTCGAAACAGCGATGATTCTGGTTAAAGAGAAAAAAGAATTCGAAGCCAACAAATACATTAAAACGTTTGACGATTCCGAAATTCAAGTACTTAACGGTCGTTACGGCCCTTATATTACCGATGGATATAAAAATGCCAAAATACCAAAAGATCGCGAACCGGCAAGCTTAACGCTAGCTGAGTGTGAAGCGTTAATTGAAGCGGCACCTGAACGCAAGGGCAAAAAGAAAAAAGCAGCTGCTAAAAAGAAAGTAGCGAAGAAAAAAGCGGCAAAGAAAAAGGCGACTAAAAAGAAAGCAGCCCCAAAAAAGAAGGCCACGAAGAAGAAAGCTGCACCCAAGAAAAAAACAGCTGCTAAAAAGAAAGAAGAATAAACCTCAATTCGTTGAGGCTTAGTTTCTCAAAAAAGAAAAATATAAAAAAACTAATATGACGCCTTCTCGCTTTCAAATCAGAGCAGCTGCAAAAGCAATAAAAAACCAGGGTGTTATCGCGTATCCAACTGAATCAGTTTTTGGCCTGGGCTGCCTGCCACTCTCTGAACCCTCTGTATTAAAATTGCTCCAACTAAAATGCCGTCCAATCGAAAAAGGATTGATTTTAATTGCCAGCGAGCTAGAACAACTAGAGCAGTTTACGCTGCTTAGTGATACCGATAGAAAAAAAATAAACACACAAAGCACGCCAACCACATGGTTAGTAAACAAGTCGGTACTTACACCGGAGTGGATTAGTGGCAAACATAAAAAAGTAGCTGTACGTGTAAGTAAGCACCCGGTCGTTAGCACCTTATGCAATGAGGTTGGTGGTGCGATAGTTTCTACAAGCGCAAACAAATCTACAGCAAAAGCAGCAACTAGCTTATTACAAGTTAGACAGTATTTCCCGGTTGAACTGGATTATTATCTGGGGGGAGAAACAGGAGAAATTGTTTCTGCTACGCCCATTATTGATATTGAGACAATGCGGATTATTCGAAATTAGTTCATATCTAATACTAAATATCGCTTTATAGCTCGGAACTTAAACTTCAATAAATAAAACAACAGGTTGAAACCATACCTGAATTCATTACGAATACATAATTAAGTCATAACACCAGGACGGAATTCTTTAGAGCCTCGATTTCCACCACCTTGCTTATTCTGTCCTTTTTGATGAGACAACTTAACCTTTCTTGCGATGAGCCCCTGCTTACCGGCATGACACTCAAATTCGACCGTTGCACCCACTTTTAAAAACTTACAATTAGTCAGGTCGGCTTTACGCACCATAATATCTGGCCCACCTCCATTATCTAAAAAACCAGATTCTTTATCACGAAACCATTTTTTAACGACTGTTTGCAAAACCTCACCTCACTTTTACATTTATCATGGATATAAAATATTATTAACGACAACAAAAAACAGATAATAATAGTCAATTATTAATATCTGAAAAATCCAGACGCACCTCCACCAGCTTATTCTTTAACTTTCGGCATAATCAAACTCAATAAACTTATGACAATGTGCACAGGTTTTAGTCAGCATTCCAACATGCTTAACTGGGCACCAGTATTGCTCAATGAGAGCGGCAATTTCTTGCACGTAGGCGATGATGCCATTGAAATTCCCACAGAAGATGCAGTCCAGTTTTTCAATTGAATTCAAGTAACTTAAACTGTAACGGTCAATTACAATATAGTCTTTTCCCTATACTTTGGGAATACCGTATACAGTAAAACAAACAAGCTGATAAAGCGACACCACCAGATCTAAGATAACTGTAGACATTAAACAATACCAGATAAACGGTGTCGTGAGAATATTAAGCAATAAAATGTTTAACATATAGCTATGAAGCATATTAGCTTCGGCCTTTAAAACCACTTTTTCCCATTATTTACACCGAAATCTGCCTCTTTTTCTAGATTTCCACCAACAGCTCACTTCAAGCTACTCATTACTCCAAAAGCCTTTTTGAAAGATATAAACCAGCATACAAATGATCCTTAGCCTCAGACCCTTTGAATTCTTTCGATTTGTAATTTATAGCATATGTTATCTTCCATTCTGAGCCCAGACTATAAACCCAGCCCAACGAAGTTTCGAACGTTATATTCTCTATATCCTGGTTATCTATGGTTAACTTACTGTCTCGAAACTGTCCTTGAAGTGTGGCGTTATAAGCAACTGCTCTTAATCTAAAATTTAGAAAAAAATAATTATCATGTACTCTACAATCATAGCAACTATAGTAATTGTAATTTGATACTGGAGTTGTGGTGTGCAAGTAATATGGCGTCCCTATGTAGCCCCAACGCATATCAAGACCTATCGCCGCATTAACCATATAACCAACATCAGCTGACAGGGAATAGCTTATGTCACTGCTCATCTTATCCGCCGCATAACAGCTACTGACCAGTGTTTTCTTTTTCACCGAATATAAAGCGGTTAATTCACCCCCATCAGATATTTGGTTATCCCAGCCTAGCGGATCTTCATTAGATGCATTTAAATTATTATGTGCAAATTTCTGTATTTCTTTAGCGACATTCAGGCCTAGTACACCTATCATAAGCGTGGTTTCAGTCGACTCACCTTTTTTATAGGCTTTCAATTTCGAGTTCGACATATACATCAACGACGCGTAGGGACGATCACCTTGAATTACAAACTCATTTTCAAGATCATCCGGTGTATATACCGCCATTCCATACGTTGTGGTATGCATTGAATCAATTATAGTGGAAGGATCATCGGTATATTTCATCAGCTGTTTATCAAACCAATTTCTGCTACTTGCAAGAACACCCTTACTATTACTAACACCACTAAGAGACATGCCAAATCCCATGGTGTAATTACGATCATTAACCTCCGAATTTGCTGGATTAACAACCAGAAAATCCTGATCCAGAAATACCGACCAACCACTTCTTTCTTTCTTGGGACCACTTAAAACATGCGCTGATGATTTCAAACATGGTAAGATAGTTTTATCACTTTTAAATGATATTCCACCATCAACGTCACGAGCATTAGCATTTATTGCCAGGCATATTAAAAGAAACAAAAAAAAGTTTAGAAAAATTTTCATTTTAGAAACGCACATCCTTATGCCACCCTATTATCATTACATGAAATTTCTATAACATCTTATATATGATTTATTCTGAAAATAATGCTGGTAAAAAAAACTCACTTACTAACAATTCTTGCTGTTTTAAGTTAAATACAGACCGACGCCCCCAAACAGCCTTGTCATCCAAATTTTTAGTCCATGCATGGCATTTGTGATTCGGTCTTAGAGTGGTGATTTCCATTGGCTTTCGTCGCATTGTTTTATCTGAAAACAATACAACACCCAGTGGCTTATTACCAAGCAATGCCAGACCCCTCAAAGATCCTCGCAAACTGGATACGGGTATGATTGTACGGGCATAAACCAGAGGTTCATTATCACAACATAAATACACTTCTCGTATTAAGGCGTGGCTACGTAACTTCATACCCAATGCATATATTTCGTCTGGCGTGGGTGTTGCACGCTTGATAGAAATAACCTTAACTGAAAACTCTCCATTGCAGTGATCTATAAGGCGCGAGGTAAGTGAGCCAGAATCAAACAACCAGCGCTTAAGTTTTGTATTAATCGACTTACTTAGGCAATGCTGCTTTTTACACCAGTTGAGTCGCGTATGATATCCAGACATCTATATATGCATTTATTAGTTTCACGATATTTTACACTAATTTAAACTGCATTCGAATTTATGCTTGTTGATAATAGTAATTATATAATCAGCTTACAACCAATTGCTCAACACCTGCATAAGCGCATCTTGTTTAACAGGCTTAGCCACGTAATCATCCATACCAGACTGTATGCATTTATCTTTATCTCCTTCCATGGCGTTTGCCGTCATAGCTATCACTGGTATGCGTTTTAATGATCCAGACTGCTCAAGGCCTCTTATCACCTGCGTTGCTTCATAACCATCCATTACAGGCATCTGGCAATCCATTAACACCGCATTAAACTCATGTGGTTGCTTAAACCTTGTAACCGCTTCTTCACCATTAACTACCACCTCGTAGCTGAGGCCAATTTTTTCCAACATTTTTTTCGCTATTATTTGATTTACCGGATTATCTTCAACCAATAAGACATGACCCTGTAACTCCTCAACCAACTCAACGGCTTCTTTTTCTACTTGATCGGGTACGAGCTTTTCTTCTGGAACTTCAAATGCTACTTCTATCCAAAAACACGCCCCTTTTCCTTCCTCACTATCCACACCCAGGCGGCCACGCATCAAAGTCACTAACTGGCGCACAATTGCCAAACCCAACCCCGTCCCACCGTACTTACGTGTCGTGGATCCATCAGCCTGAGTAAACGAATTGAATAACTTACGCTGCGCCTCTTCACTAATTCCAATACCAGAATCAGTTACTTCTATTTTCAGGCGTACGGCCTTTTCTGTTTTCTCTAACACCGATGCCTTAACCGTCACATTTCCATTTTCTGTAAACTTGATAGCATTAGTTAATAAATTAGCCAAAATCTGCCGAATACGAACTGAGTCACCCTTAATAACCGGCGGTATTTCCTCATCTAAATCGGTAAGCAATACAACTTTTCGCTCATCTGCACGCGGAGTTAACAATACCGTTAACTCTCTCACCAAACTCACCAAATTAAATGGTATATATTCTAACTCCAGCTTGCCTGCTTCTATTTTAGAAAAATCTAAAATGTCATTTAGCAAGGATAACAGCGCTTCACCTGAGCTGTATGCAATGCTTACATATTCCCCCTGACTTTCAGTCAGTTTCGAACCTTGTAATAACTGTAACGTCCCCAATATACCATTCATCGGTGTGCGTATTTCATGACTCATATTAGCCAAAAATTCACTCTTGGTTTTACTCGCAGCCTCTGCTGCTTCTTTGGCACTTTTTAATTCTTTTTCTACGCGCTTACGCTGCTCAATTTCATCCGCAAGCTCTTCATTTAGATCTTCTGTTTCATTTTTTGCCTTACTCATAAACTTAATTAAAGATTCATTGTGAAATCGTAGTTCTAATGAATCTAAAATACGCTTATTGATTCTAGAACCCATTGCTATCATTACTACAATATACCCCAACATAATAAAACCAAGCGCACTATGATCTCCTCCATATTTAAAAAGACTAAACATCAGAGGTGAAACTACTAAAATCAGATATAACACATAAAGGCGTAGTATTGGTGACATAACCGAAGCGCCACCCGCTGACATACCCGCAACAATAAAACCAATAATAACTTGATGAATGGGGTCATCTGAAAACATAAAATAACCTGTCGCACCCCAACCAGCGCCAGTCATTAAAATAGCAAGCAAATAGAACTGATAAAATAGCTTGCTATCAACTCTATTAGCTTCGCGACGCTTTAGTGACATCGACATAAAGACACGAACAACTGACAACAAGACCATAAAACCTAGCCAAATTGAAATGACATCATGAGATTGCTTTGGCCACAACAAAACAGCTAACACGATTGAAATAGCGAGACTAACGTAATTACTAATGACCGCGTTTCCCTCGACCAGGCGAATTTGTTCACGCCATATTTTCTCGCGATGCTTATTACTCTCTAATTGCTCACTATTTTTATTAATACCTAGCATTTCACTGTTCTTATAATTGTTATATAAATGCATTCACCTACTCACCTGTATAGATAAGCAGCATAAATAGCTCTTTTATAAATAGACGAATTATTCTAGCCTTGCCAGTAAATTAGAATATTTATATTTAATTTATGCCTTGTCCTTTTCTTGAGATTACTATCTATTGTTCAGCTTAAACACAACAGTCTTGTATACAGCGGTTAATGTGACCACATATTGATATTGCTTTAACCGATATCAACATACTGCTGCGCCCTGCCTATCCATCTCTGGACAAGCTGATTCACATATTTTGGTTGTTTCTTGAGTATCTTTTCTGCCACTCCTTTTACGTCATCCAGTAAATACTCATCTCTTACAATATCTGCAATTTTCATCTGCATCAGGCCTGTTTGTTTTGTTCCTAACACTTCTCCTGGGCCACGCAATTGCAGATCTTTACGAGCTATTTCAAAACCACTGTTTGTTTTTCGCATAATCGCTAAGCGCTGCTTTCCATTTTCACTCAAAGGGCTCTTAAACATTAAAACACAATGACTCGCTTCCTTGCCTCGACCAACACGTCCGCGCAACTGATGCAGTTGAGACAGGCCTAAACGCTCTGCATTTTCAATAATCATTAAGCTCGCATTTGGCACATCAACACCAACCTCGATCACCGTTGTCGCTACTAACAACTGGATTTCACCCGCCTTGAAGCCTTGCATGATTTCCTCTTTCTCTTGCGACTTCATTCTTCCGTGAATTAAACCTACTACAATACCTTGGAGCATAGTTTGCAATAATGCTGCCGTATCTTCGGCAGCCTGACACTGTAATGATTCTGATTCCTCAACTAATGTGCACACCCAATAAGCCTGCTTACCTTCGGCACATGATTTATATATACGCTGCAATATTTCTTCTCGGCGCTCTTCTGGTACGACCACTGTTGTAATTTCTTTACGCCCAGGAGGCAATTCATCTATTACCGAATAATCTAAATCGGCATAAGCTGTCATCGCCAGGCTTCGCGGAATTGGCGTTGCTGTCATTATTAGTTGGTGGGCCAAACATTGATTTTTTTCTTTGCTATTTTTATTATGCGCTTTATGCGCCAGCGCCATACGTTGCTGTACGCCGAATCTGTGCTGCTCATCCGTAACTGCTAAGGCTAGTTGTTTATACTCTACTTCATCTTGAAACAACGCATGTGTACCTACTGCAACTTGTGCTTCACCACTCTTCAACTGCTGTAATACTATCTGGCGTTTTTTTCCTTTCAATTGTCCAGACAACCACACTACCTTAATACCAAAGACCTCAAACCATTTAGTAAAATTTTGTAAATGCTGTTCTGCCAAAATTTCCGTGGGCGCCATAATCGCCGCTTGCTTACCAGACTCAATGGCTTTTAAACAGGCCATAGCTGCTACAACTGTTTTACCAGAACCAACATCTCCCTGCACCAATCTCATCATTGGTATACCTGACTCTAGATCTTGTAGAATTTCCTGATTTACTTTTTGTTGTGCTTTAGTCAGCTCGAACGGCAAAGATTTACTAAACCTGTAAAGCAAGTGATTTTCACTTTCCAATTTAGCAGCAGGATGTTGTCGATTTTTAGCGCGCAAGGTTTGCATGCTTAAATGGTGAGCCAGCAGCTCTTCAAATATCAGCCTTGTTTGCGCAGCATGCTCGGCATTCAGTAAGTCTTTTACGCTTGCATCTGTTGGTGGTCGGTGCACATATTTAATGGCATTAGCCAGAGAGTAATTTTTATCTTGAGAAAATATATCACGCGGCAAATAGTCTGGCAGTAACGACGTATCATCTAACAATTCCAAACACTGGTTAGACAATCGTCGCAGCAATATTTGACTTACTCCATCTGTAGTGTGATACACGGGTGTTAGAGAGTCATCTTCTATAGGTGAGCATTGTTCGGTAATTTGTGTATATTCTGGATGCACAATTTCCAGACTTGATTTTCCAAATCTCACATCGCCGAAGCAACGCAGTTTAGCACCCGCACATAAAGCTTCTTGTTGCTGCTTATTAAAATAGAAAAAACGTAATAGCACACTGCCTGTACCATCAGCTAAATGCACCAGCAAAACACGTCGGCGCTTTCCCGATCGGGTAAAAGATATATTTGCATAATCAATTTCACCTTCAATTAATGCAGACTGCCCCTGACGAAGCGATCCTATTGGGACAATACGTGTGCGATCCTCGTATCGAAACGGCAAATGAAACAATACATCCTGTATTGTATTCAGACCAATTTTACTTAGCTTTTCAGCGACTTTTGGCCCCACCCCCTTTAACTGAAGCAAGTCATCATCATGCGCCACTGTCCGTGTAGTTGCCACTGATCAATACCAATAAAATTAACTTGCTATAACTCGAGAATAGCATCCATTTCAACAGGCACATCTTTTGGCAA
>Ga0316204_10005515_pt1 | contig 20755 bp, 19 predicted proteins | sample 6monrhotite_MG_2_FD_205661 | JGI IMG/M metagenome (GOLD analysis project Ga0316204, IMG submission 205661) | Microbial mat bacterial communities from mineral coupon in-situ incubated in ocean water Damariscotta River, Maine, United States -... | ecosystem: Environmental > Aquatic > Marine >... | reverse complement strand
GCCTTTAATGGTATCTTGTTTATGAGAAGTAAAAGTCCATTCGATTTTCAAGGCATAAGCGCTTATTTTAAAACCGGGATCACTTCTCAGGAGGCCGCCGGAGATAACAGCTATTATGATTTTGGAATCAGAGCTTCCCACGCCTTTAGTGATAAGTTAGCAGTAAAAGCCAATTTTTCCTTTTTAAAAGGAGAAGACTGGCATGCCAATAGAACGGATGATATTAATAATCCTGGAGCAGATAGGACTAACCCTGCTTATAATGGCCTAAATGTCTATGGAGATGATTTTACAATACCTCTTAATTTTGACACCCTAGCAGGACTTCCATCTGGGACGCTAGGAGCCGCAAGAGTATCCCGAACCGGGTATGATGAAATAGACCTTGCCAATTATGGGGCTGAAAGTGTAAAAACAGATTTCTCGGTTCATTACCGACCCTTTGCAGACGATTTTGAAATTATCTATAATGGCAGAGTAGGTAGGGGAAATACAATTTATCAGGGAGCCAGTAGGTATTCTATCAAGAATTTTATTTTACAACAACATAAATTGGAGTTCAGAAATGACAATTTCTTTCTAAGGGGCTATATTACTTCGGAAAATTCAGGGGATTCTTATGATACTCGTTTTACAGCCCTTAACATTAACCGTCGTTGGAAAGGAGATACCGAGTGGTTTACAGAATACGCCCAGACCTATATTGGGGCCCGATTGGGAATAGGTACGGGGACCCTATTAGATGATGCTACTGCCCATGCAGTTGCAAGGCAAGTAGCTGATACGGGTCGATTTTTACCAGGCTCACCACAGTTTCAGAACGCCTTTAACCAGGTTACCGCAGATGGGGATCTATTGACCGGGTCAAAGTTTATCGATAATACAAAATTACGGCATATGGATGCCAATTATAACTTTAGTCATATCACTTCGGATTTTGCCGATGTGCAGATAGGTGGATCTTTCCGGGAATATGTGCTAAATTCTAACGGAACCATTTTTACCGACATAGATGGGCCTATTAGTTATAACGAGTTTGGAGCCTATATGCAGGTTCAGAAAAAAATGCTCGATGAACGTCTTAAGTTTACCGGATCTGTTAGGTATGATAAGAATGAATTCTTTGATGGGTTCTTTTCTCCCAGAGTATCTTTTGCCTACACAGCAGGAGAGAAAAGAAACCAGAATTTCCGGATCTCTGCCCAACAGGGATTCAGGAACCCTACTACTCAAGACCTATTTATAGGCTTAGATGCCGGCGTTGCTGTTTTGGTAGGTTCTGCACCAAATAATCTGGACAAAGATGTTAGACCTTTTACTTTAAGTGCCGCAGGGCAGGCCATTACGGGATCTAGCACCGCTACTATAGTTGGAAGGGCGGCCTATGAAAATGCCTTCTCTGCAGCTTCATTGGCAGCTGGAAATCCTACTGCCGTAAATACCCCTCTTGTAAAACCGGAAGAGATTACCGCTTTTGAAGCAGGATATAGAGCCCAATTTGGAAAAGTAACTATCGATCTTAGCGGGTACTACAACCAGTATAAGAACTTTATTTCTAATACTTCGGTCGCAGTGCCATTGTATGGAACAGCAGGGGATAATGCCTTGTCTTTACTGGCATTGCAAAATGGTGATTTTGCAGGCTATCAAACCTATACCAATTCCCTGGCCGACATAAATTCATATGGCGCTACCATTGGAGTTGATGTAAAGATCCTTGGAGATTTTGATCTGGGAGCTAATTATACGTATTCTGAGATCGACTTTGATCAGGCAGCATTTCCTGATTTTAGGACAAACTTTAATACCCCTAATCATAAGGTAAAAGCATCTTTTGGAAATACTGAATTGTTTGAAAATTTTGGGTTTAACGTAAATTACCGTTGGAGCGATACCTACTTCTGGCAGGCAACGTTTGGAGATGGAGACATCCCATCGTATAGCATTCTGGATGCACAAATAAATTATTCGGTTCCTAGTATTAAGTCCATCTTTAAATTAGGAGGATCTAATATTTTAGGAGAGGAATATTTCTCTGCTATAGGTACCGGTAACGTAGGATCTATTTTTTATGTATCCTGGACCATAAACCCTTAATCCTATGGAATTATAAGATTTGAAAAGCATCGGGTTCCCGATGCTTTTTTTATGCATAAAAAATTGAGTTAAACCATTCCAAATTCAATTGTAAAAACATATCTTTGCAGCCGGAAAAAAGGTCCTATTAATATAAAAAGTAGCGTCTTATTTCCTTTTAATATGAAAATAAAATAGTTGAAAATGGCTAAAATAACTGGCAAAGTCTCACAGATTATCGGACCGGTAATCGACGTCGAATTTAAATCGAAATCCGATCTTCCAAACATTTATGATTCGTTAGAAATCACAAAGAACGATGGAACACTTCTAGTGCTTGAAGTACAGTCGCATGTTGGGGAAAACACCATAAGGGCTATTTCAATGGATTCTACCGATGGAATGAGCAGAGGAATGGAAGTAACCGCTACCGGGAAAGCTATCCAAATGCCAATTGGTGATGATATCTACGGACGACTTTTTAATGTAATTGGGGATGCTATTGATGGTTTAGGTAATTTGCCTAAAGCCGGAAAAGATGGACTTCCTATTCACAGAGAGGCGCCAAAATTTGAAGACCTTTCAACTTCTACAGAAGTTTTATTTACAGGAATAAAAGTGATCGATCTAATTGAGCCATATGCAAAAGGTGGTAAAATTGGATTATTTGGTGGTGCAGGTGTTGGTAAAACAGTACTTATACAGGAATTGATCAACAATATAGCGAAAGGCCACGGGGGTCTTTCAGTATTTGCCGGTGTAGGTGAACGAACCAGAGAAGGGAATGACCTTCTTAGAGAGATGTTAGAATCTGGTATTATAAAATACGGAGATGATTTTCTTCACTCCATGGAAGAAGGTGGATGGGATTTGTCTAAGGTAGACAAGAAGGTGATGAAAGAATCAAAAGCTACCTTCGTTTTTGGTCAGATGAATGAGCCTCCTGGAGCTCGTGCACGAGTAGCACTATCCGGATTAACCATTGCTGAATACTTCCGCGATGGAGCTGGAGAAGGTCAGGGGAAAGACGTATTGTTTTTCGTTGATAACATTTTCCGTTTTACTCAGGCAGGTTCAGAGGTATCGGCCCTACTTGGCCGTATGCCATCAGCGGTAGGATACCAACCAACATTGGCAACGGAAATGGGTACTATGCAAGAACGAATTACCTCCACGAAGAGAGGATCTATTACTTCTGTGCAAGCGGTATATGTTCCTGCGGATGATTTAACGGATCCTGCTCCTGCAACTACGTTTGCTCACTTGGATGCAACTACTGTACTTTCTCGTAAGATTGCTGAATTAGGGATCTATCCTGCGGTAGACCCGTTAGATTCAACGTCCAGAATTTTAACGGCAGAAGTACTGGGGAAAGATCATTACGCCTGTGCACAGCGTGTTAAAGAGCTGTTACAACGTTATAAAGAATTACAAGATATCATCGCTATCTTAGGGATGGAGGAACTTTCAGAAGAGGATAAATTGGCGGTAGGTAGAGCAAGACGTGTTCAACGTTTCCTATCACAACCATTCCATGTTGCGGAACAATTTACAGGTATCCCAGGGGTATTAGTAGATATTAAGGAGACAATTAAAGGATTTAATATGATCATGGACGGGGAGTTAGATCACCTTCCAGAATCTGCCTTTAACCTAAAAGGAACCATTGAAGAGGCTATTGAAGCCGGTGAGAAAATGTTGGCTGAAGTTTAAGCCATCAAAATAGTAACGTTAGCTAATTTTTATTAGCTGAATACAGAAACACATAATATGTATTTAGAAATTGTTTCTCCGGAAGCTACCTTATTTGCAGGAGACGTTACTTCGGTTACGGCACCTGGTGTAACGGGGGAGTTTCAACTTTTATCGAATCACGCACCAATTGTATCGTTGCTTCAGAAAGGCAAAGTGAAAATAGGCGGCGACATTTCCATCGAGGAAGAATACGAGCACAAATTTGTAAAGAGTTCCGATGGAAAAGTGACATTGGCCATCGCCAGTGGCACTATTGAGATGAATAATAACAAAGTAATTGTGTTGGTCGACTAATACCAATCACAGCTATACTATAAAAAAGCCATGCAATTGCATGGCTTTTTTAGTCTTCTATGTATTCATTAAATAATTAGATGGTTACAATAGAAATTAGTTTCCAATCCTTTTTATCAGCAGAATAAGTTTTTAAAAGGGTAAAGCCAACGGCATAATGTGCATTTAAGGATCGTAGATTAGTGCTATCTACTTCTGTAATGATGTAGTTAAAGTTCTCTGAAACGGTTTCTCTCATAGTTGAATAAAGTCCTTTAAAAATACCCTGCCCCCTATACTCCTTATCAATACAGATCTGACCCATCACTATAAAAGATTCATCCTCAGAAAGAATCGATCTTATTTTTCTAAACATAGGCTGAATAATAGGAATCTCTTCAGAGAAATCGGGATGCATACAGAGCGCATATCCAATTACCCTACCGTTACCTTTTGCAATAATATGAGGGCATTTGGTATTCATCCTTTCCAACAAATCCAAGGTATGTGAGATCGTTACAAATCCTTCCTTTTCAATTTCTTGTTTAGTTAGACGATCGGGAAGATTTCGTTTTTGAAGGACAAGAATTTCTTCCAGCTCCTTTTTAGTGCTTGCACGGGTGTATTTAACAGACATCTGTAACAAGAATTTTAATTTTCAGTTTATCTACAGGAAGATACCATTTATTGTTCTAAATGCTACATTTGTGGCATGGCAGGGTTTCCTAAAAAATTACGACAAAAACTACAGGAAAGAAGCACAAAGGATGCATTTCGTGAGTTGAGACCTCCTTCCCAAAAAGTAGATTTTGTTTCAAATGACTACCTGGGGATAGCCAAAGATGAGGTTATTTTTAAAGAGGCTTACCAACTTTTGTTAGACAGGGGAATATTGGAGAACGGGTCCACTGGCTCCCGACTCCTATCAGGAAATAATAGATTATTCCACGAAACGGAGGAGAAAGTTGCCCATTTTTATGGCTCGGAAACGGCACTAATTTTCAATTCTGGATACGATGCAAATCTTGGTTTTTTTGCTTCCGTTCCCCAGCGGACAGATGTTGTGCTGTATGATGAGTATATTCATGCAAGCATCCGTGATGGGATTGTTATGGGGAATGCCAGGAGCTATAAGTTTGAACATAACAATATTGAAGACCTAAGAGCCATAATTAACCGTGTTCAATCCGCGGAAAATTTTGAACTGGAATGTTATGTGGTGACCGAAGCTGTTTTTTCGATGGATGGCGATAGTCCTGCTATGGATGCTTTCATAACCCTCTGTAAAGAATATAAGTGCCATCTTGTAGTAGACGAGGCGCACGCCATAAAAAGACTAGATCAAAAACAAAAGAGCATAGAACACGGAAATGAGGATCCGTTTTTTGCTAGATTGGTAACTTTTGGAAAAGCCATGGGAGCGCAAGGAGCGGCCATTCTGGGGAGTGCACATTTGAAGTCCTATTTAGTAAATTTTGCCCGAAGTTTTATCTATACAACAGCCATGCCGCCCATGAGTATTGCTTCTATTTTGTTGGCACATACGGATGATCAAATTGAAAGAATGAAGGTTAACGCAGCATTCCTACAAAAGAATATTCAATATTTTAATCATCAAACGACTGCTATGGGTCTTAATAATATTTTTATCCCTAGTAGCTCCCCAATTCATTGCTGTATTATTCCAGGAAATAAAAGAGTAAAAGAGATAGCCACTTATATTCAAAACAGTGGATTTGACATTCGTCCCATTTTGGCGCCAACAATACCGGAGGGACAGGAGCGACTTCGTTTTTGCCTTCATAGTTTTAACACACAAGAAGAAATAACCAAAGTATTAAGTATATTGTCCAAATCTTTAAATGCATAGTGCTATGGCGAATGAATTCTATACTATTGGGTCATTTGAATTTCCTGCAGATGTCCAGATTATTAAAGGACGATTAGAGTCTGAAGGGATTACAGTTTTTCTGCGAGATGAAAATACTTTGAATACCGATCCTTTAATTAGTCAGGCCATAGGAGGGGTTAAATTACAGGTGTATACAAAGGATAAGGATAAAGCTAGTGCCATTTATGATGGAATAAGAAGTTATGCCCTGGATGATCATGGGGATCCGGTAATATGCCCAAATTGCAAGGCACAGCGCTCAGAGGTATACTATGCCAGGAAAGGAATTTTCAACAAACTTTTTCCATTTTTCGAAAAGAAAAAATACAAATGCCTTCAGTGTAATATGATTACCCAACCTTAAAACTTTATGAAACGAATATTTGTTACCGGTATTTCAACAGATGTTGGGAAGACCATTGCCTCGGCTATTATCACAGAGGCATTGGAAGCAGATTATTGGAAACCAATACAAGCCGGTGATCTGGAATATTCAGATAGTCATAAGATCGCAGAATTGATTTCCAATAAGAAGACCGTAATCCACAAGAATAGCTTTGCACTAAAAACCCCGATGAGTCCTCATGCTGCGGCAGATATAGACGGAATTTCAATAGAGATCGATGCCATAAGAGAACCGGACACCACGAATGATTTGATCATAGAAGGAGCCGGAGGTTTATTGGTGCCAATTAGCAGGGAACGGACCATCCTGGATATCATACAACCACATTATAAAGTGGTAGTAGTCGCCAGGCATTATTTAGGTAGTATCAATCATTCCCTCCTTACTATAGGTTGGTTGCAACAACGAGGATTTGATGTTTCAGTACTTTTTAGTGGCAACGAACACCCTACTACAGAGGATATTATTTTGTCTAAGACAGGGGTTACATCTATCGGCAGAATAACAGAAGAAACTAGTTTCAATAAAGAGGTCATTAAGAAATACGCCAATGATTTAAGGAGCGCATTAGTGTCATTGTAAACGCCTGTAAATAGCTGCATTATCCACAGAGCCTTCTAATTCATAGTGATTTTCTAGATATTGGTTCACGTACTTATTTTCCGCAATAAAATCCTTATGAAAGACAGGTTTGTTACTCCTGGTTATGATAGTTTTTGGTTGTAGCGTGTTCAAAAGATATTGAAGTTCTTCCAAGGAGGTATTTCTGGGATTGTCATAGAGCGAGTACAATTCATCTCTGCAAATATTACTGGGATGTGTGGCTGCCTTCGTAGGAGGTTGTTTACCCAGGATCCAGTACCCAATATGATATTCAAAAAATAGTACGTCCTGGGTGTTTAATTGGTGATCCTTCAGATAGCGCGGCACCGTAAACCCTTCCCCATTATAAAAGGTATTATGAGTAATGTAATTCTTAAAGACAGCAACATACTCACGATAGGATTCTAAAGGGAGCAAAAGAACTAACACAATGGAAAATGTGATATATTTCTTATGATATCGTATCGTATTCGTTAGGACGATACCTACCAGCAATAAGATCATAGGATATACCTGCATCAGATAATGACCATTTATCTTCCCGCTTTTTAAAAAAGACACTACTATTCCAATAATAACCAGGGTTAAAAGTTGGATGGAGGAATTGCGATAGTCCAACCACTTTTTTTTCCAGCATAAGAAAAAGAAACCTCCTATTAGTAAGCAAACCGGGAGTAGCTTAAAAAAGGAAGACCGGATCATATTTGAATATTCTAGCGGAGCCAGTAGCACAGAATTATACCACACATGGGTTATTCCTTCATAATAATAGGGTAAGATGGTTACTCCAATAACCAGAAATACACCAGTTGCCAGAAAAGTCAATTTCCAGAGTTCTTTGACTAACGATCCTTTTTTAATTCCATGCAAGAGAAAGAACCCCCCAATGAACAGTACTGCGTAGGCAAGATTCAATTTCATCATAAGTGAGAGACCCAGTAGAAGACCAGCAATAAAAAACCATCTTCGGCTATGATATTTAATAAGGATGAATAGCCCTGGCATAAAAAATACCATGCTCAAATGTTCAGACATTACGCCCTGGAGGCTCCCAAACAGACTAAGCAGGTAAACACTCGCCGTTGCTGCCCAAAAAGCCATGCGCACCGAGCTGATTTCTTTGCCAATTTTATATGTAAAAAAGGCAGTAATTGCTACACCCAACGCTCCTATAGCGCGAATGGCAATAAAACTTTTGCCAAAAATGGAAATGATTGTCGCAAAAAAGAGATAGACCAATGGCGGTTTCAGATCCCACAATTCAGTATAAGGTAAATGGCCTTCAACCCACGATTGAGCAACCAAAATAAAAGTGCTTTCATCTCTATCTATATAATCTCTAAAAAAAAAGGGAAAGCGAATTAGTATAGAAAGAACCAATAGCCAAATAAAAACCAGGCGGTCACTTAGTTTATGATAATTAGCTGTGAGAGATGTTATAACTTTGTCTAACATGAAGCGAGCGGTTTTTACCCTCCACTGCAAGATAGATAAATTGATGTTTCCCTAAATAATAAGATTTGAAGAATCTTTCAGAAAGAGATAAAAAGTATTTGTGGCACCCACTAACTCAGCATAAGTTACATCCCAGCATGCTGGGAATTGTGAAAGCGAAAGGAGCCATATTAACCGATGAAGATGGGAAAGACTATATAGACGGAATAGCTTCTTGGTATACTTCCATGTTTGGCCACTGTAATCCTGCAATTACATCAAAGGTTGCCGCTCAAATGCAACTATTAGATCAGGTAGTTTTCAGTGGGTTTACACACGAACCGGCCATAAAGCTTTCTGAGGCCCTCATGGAAATATTACCAAAGAATCAAGGTAAGTTGTTCTTTTCTGATAATGGATCCACGGCCACAGAGATTGGAATAAAAATGGCCTTACAATACTTTTTCAATAAAGGGGAACAACGACCGGTAATGCTGGCTTTTGAAAATGGATTTCACGGAGATACTTTTGGTGCCATGTCGGTCTCCGGATTATCCGTGTATAACGGACCATTTGAAGATTTTTTCATACAGGTAGAACGCGTTCCTGTGCCAAGAGAAGATACCATCGAGGAAATTCTTCAAACCCTGGAAACACGTCTTAAGCGAAACGATGTGGCCGGGTTTATTTATGAACCACTGGTTCAGGGAGCTGCTGCTATGCAGATGTATCTTCCAGAACATTTAGAGAGGCTTTTACAAGTTCTTAAACGCTATGGGGTAATTACCATTGCAGATGAAGTAATGACCGGATTTGGTAAAACCGGGAAAAATTTCGCCTCAGATCATGTGGCCATTAAACCAGATATCTTATGTCTTTCTAAAGCATTAACCGCAGGATTGCTTCCAATGGCCATAACGAGTTGTACCCGGGAGATTTATGATGCTTTTTATAGTGATGAGATCGCCAAGGGCTTTTTCCACGGTCATACATATACAGCGAACCCTTTGGCCTGCACTGCTGCCTTGGCAGCCGTTGAATTGCTACAAACAGAGGAAACTCAAAACAACATACAAAGAATTATAAAATGCCATCAGGAATTTAACAAGACGGTAGAAAATCATCCTAAAATAGAAAAGACCCGCCAATGTGGAATTATTTACGCCATGGATCTGAATATAAAAATGGAACGTTACGGGGATTTAAGAGACCGTCTTTTTAATCATTTCATGAAGCAGGGGGTATTTTTAAGACCTTTAGGGAACACTATTTATATACTACCACCTTATATTACTACGGACGCCCAATTACAAAAAATCTATAGAGCTGTTACCTCCGGTTTGGACAGTATATAGGGAATCGTTTTTTTAGGGAACCCTCTTTTATAATAAGGAGAATAGGTACTTTTGTCGAAAATTTAAACAGCATTGAATCAGCCGATCTCAATAAAATCGATTGCCTCCGTATCACCTTTGGGGACATCGTTAGATACTATCTGGGAAAACTACCTGAAAGAAGATCATTTCCTCGAAAAAATGAGTCTCGGTCATAAAAGTGTCTGGGCATCTAAATTAAGAGAGGTAGATCGGAATCTAATCTCAGACCTCAAAACCTCGGAGCGCAAGTATCATGATCTGGATGATACGGTACTGTATGCTATACAAGCTGCCAGAATGGCCATCGAACGAGCAGGATGGAAATATGAAACTCAAGTAGGGATCAACATAGGCTCCTCCAGAGGTGCTACAGCGGTTTTTGAGAAATATCATGAAGAGTTTATGTTGCGCCAGCCAATGTCTACGCTGGCATCGCCTACCACTACCTTAGGAAATATATCCTCTTGGGTGGCTCATGATCTAAAAACTACAGGCCCGGACATATCGCATTCAATTACCTGCTCCACCGCTTTGCATGCCCTGCTTAATGGGATAGCCTGGCTTAGAAGTGGAATGGCTCAAAAATTTTTAGTGGGCGGTAGTGAGGCTCCGTTAACGCCTTTTACGTTGGCACAAATGCAGGCTTTAAAAATATATGCTAAGAATGATGATACGTATCCTTGTAAGGCGCTAGACCTTGAAAAAAGCACCAATTCGATGGTCTTGGGAGAGGGAGCTTCTATGGCTTGTTTGGAACTGGGGATATCAAAAGACACCTTGGCGGTTATTGAAGGTATGGGATATGCTACAGAACCCCTAGAGCATAATGTTTCCATATCAACAGAAGCAACTTGTTTTCAAGAATCAATGAAAATGGCCATTGGAAATTTGGATACAGAAGAGATAGACGCCATAGTGATGCATGCCCCTGGTACGGTTAAAGGGGATACGTCCGAGTATAAGGCTATTCAAATAATATTTCAAGACAAAATTCCTTTGTTGACCACCAACAAATGGAAAATAGGACACACGTTTGGGGCATCGGGAATGTTCAGTATTGAATTGGCGATTTTAATGATGCAGCATCAGCAATTTATTCCCGTACCTTATTTGAAAAAAATGCCACATACCACAAAAATTAATAGGGTTTTGGTGAATGCAGTAGGCTTTGGCGGTAATGCGGTAAGTATTCTATTGAAACGACCTTAAATACCATATAATCCTCTTAGAATAGTAACTAATAGTTGTTACAATATCGGAGGATTAGCTATTTTTGAAAAAGTCATAAATTAAGAAAATGAGCGAGGAAAGACATAACTGGACACAAAAAGAAATCCTGGACATATATAATAAACCTTTTATGGAGTTGCTCTATGATGCGGCTTCCGTACATCGTATGTATCACGATCCAAATACGGTGCAGGTATCTACTCTTTTGTCTATTAAAACAGGTGGGTGTCCGGAGGACTGTGGGTATTGTCCGCAGGCGGCACGATATCATACCGATATTGAAGGAAATGATTTAATGACGGTACCACATGTCAAAGCACAGGCATTGCGGGCAAAGGCGTCTGGTAGCTCAAGAGTTTGTATGGGGGCTGCCTGGAGAAATGTTAAGGACGGTCCCGAATTTGATCAGGTATTGGAAATGGTGCGTACCATTAACAAGCTCGATATGGAAGTGTGCTGTACCTTGGGAATGCTAACCGAAAATCAGGCTAAACGGCTAGCTGAAGCCGGGCTGTATGCCTATAACCATAACTTAGATACCTCAGAAGATTATTATAAAGACGTCATCTCTACCCGGGCTTTCGAAGACCGTTTGCAAACAATAGATAACGTTCGAAAAAGCAATGTAACTGTCTGTAGTGGTGGTATCATTGGGATGGGTGAGAAATTAGAGGATAGGGCCGGGATGTTAGTCGCACTGTCTACCCTTAACCCTCAACCAGAATCGGTTCCTATTAATGCATTGGTTCCTGTTGAAGGTACCCCTATGGAATCTATGGAACCTGTGCCTATTTGGGATATGATTCGAATGGTTGCTACTACACGTATCATTATGCCCAAGACTCAGGTAAGATTATCAGCAGGGCGCACAGAAATGAGCAGGGAAGGACAAGCCATGTGCTTCTTCACTGGGGCTAATTCTATTTTTGCAGGAGATAAATTGTTAACTACCCCAAACCCCGATGTTAATGAGGATATGGAGATGTTTAAAATGTTAGGGTTAAATCCTCAAAAAGCATTTACAAAAATGCCTCAGCCAGAAACAGTTGAAGAGAGAGATTCGCAATTTGGAGACACAGGAGAACGTCCCAAATGGACAAGACCCGGGCATACCATAGATAGAAACGAAGCGGCTAAAGCCAAGTCTAAAATATAAAGAAAGTGCTGCTCTTCCTTTTGGAAACAAAATCAAATTGGATTGATTTTTTACCTTTGAGGAATCAATCAATTTTGTAACCATTGAATCTAAAAGAAATACCCAGAGTTTCTTCCCTTACCAAAAGTGAGTTTGTGAACAATTTTCTAAAGCCTCAAAAACCTGTGGTTATTGAAAATTATGTTCAGGATTGGCCGGCCTATTCTAAATGGAGTTTAGATTACATGAAGGAAGTAGCAGGTGAAAAAATGGTTCCGTTGTATGATGACAGACCGGTAGATCATAAAGAGGGCTTCAATGAACCCCATGCAAGAATGAAAATGAAGGATTATGTAGATCTTTTGCAACGAGAACCTACAAAATTCAGAATCTTTTTGTGGAATGTAATTAAAGAGGTTCCTGTATTACAGCAAGATTATCAATATCCCGATTTTGGCATTTCGTTAATGAAAGGACTACCCATGCTTTTTTTTGGCGGGAAAGATTCTCATACGTTTATGCACTATGACATAGATTTGGCCAACATCTTTCATTTCCATTTTGATGGAAAAAAAGAATGTATTTTATTTCCACAATCGGAAAACAACTATTTATACAAAGTACCTCACTCCCTCATTACACATGAAGAAATAGATTTTTCAAATCCAGATTATGAGAAGTGGCCTGCGTTAAAACGGGCATCAGGTTACAAAACACAATTAAACCACGGGGAAGTTTTATATATGCCTGAAGGGTATTGGCATTATATGAAATATATTACTCCGGGATTTTCTATGAGTTTAAGGGGGGTAGCACGTAATCCCAAGCATATAGCAAAAGCATTGTATAATGTTTTTGTTATGCGTAATTACGATAATTGGATGCGTAAACTAAAGGGACAAAAATGGATCGACTGGAAGAATGAGCAGGCGATTAGCAGAACCAGTAATTAATTGGGATCAACGCCTTAGTTTTGGCTCTTCTTCAACTGATATTTTCAGCAGTTCGTTATGTAATCAATAAACGTATCTGATCATAAACCAAATGACTTTCCCAACCTCTGTACAGCAAATAATTGGCTAGTTTCTTTTTCTTTAAATTTTTATTAGACTCGTTTAATTGCTCCGATTTTTTTTTGGCAAGAGCAGCTAACTTTTCAAGATACTGAGCATCATTAATTTCCTTTAAAGCAATTTTGATATTGTACCTAGATATATCTCGCTGTTTTAATTCATTCAATATGCGTACGCGACCCCAATTTTTAATATTGAATTTGCCTCTGGTATAACTTTTTGCGAACCGTTCTTCGTTTAAATAATCTTCCTGGATCAAATGATTTATAATATGATCTATAGACTGTGGGATCATACGCATTTCCCTTAATTTCTTGGTCACTTCCTTATGACACCTTTCCTGATAGGCACAGTAGTATTCTAGTTTTCTAGTCGCTTCTTGAAGTGTGTAGGCCTTGTAATTAAGCATATTCAAAAGTACTTAAAACAAAAAAAGCGACTTCATAACGAAGTCGCTTTTTTTAATTTATGGGTTTACCATCTTTATCCTTAAAATGGTATTCAAGATACGTATAGGCATCCCTGGGTAGAATTTTTATCCATTTTTTATATTCCAAAAACCATTTGGAACGTATGGAAGGAAATCCTTTTGTGAGATAGGCGGCAATAAAGGGGTGTGTATTAAGTACAAGTCCTTTTTCTTTTGCCGAGCTCTTTATAATATGTTCCAGATCTACATTAATTTTTTCAATCAGAACAATAGGAGCTTCAACTTCTTGACTACTACTATTACCACTTGGATTTTCTTCAGTGGTTTTAATATTCACCTCTGGTCGTACACGTTGCCTTGTAATCTGAACTAATCCAAATTTACTGGGCGGTAAAATTTTATGCTTTGCTCTATCGTCTTTCATTTCATCACGCAGATGATCAAAAAGTTTTTTTCTATGTTCGGAACGTACCATGTCGATAAAATCTATCACGATAATTCCCCCCATATCTCTCAGACGTAATTGCCTGGCAATTTCTTCAGCGGAAAGCATATTTACTTCGAGTGCGGTATCTTCCTGATTATTTGCTTTATTGGACCTATTGCCACTATTTACATCAATAACATGCAATGCTTCCGTATGCTCTATAATCAGATAAGCGCCTTTACTCATAGACGCAGTTCGTCCAAAAGACGTTTTAATTTGTCGTTCTATTCCAAATTTTTCAAAAATTGGAACCGTAGAACTATACAACTTTACAATAGATTCTTTCTCGGGTGCAATTTCGTGCACATAATCCTTAAGTTGGTTATAAAGCGTTTCATCATCCACATGGATACCCGTAAAAGTATCATTAAAAACATCCCTTAAAATAGAAGAAGCTCTATTGACTTCTACAAGTATTTTTGAGGGGGTGGGCGCTTTATACAATTTCTTACACATTGCTGTCCATTTGTTCAGCAAGTTTTGAAGATCCTTGTCCAGTTCTGCTACTTTTTTGCCTTCTGCAACAGTTCTAATAATAACTCCAAATCCTTTTGGCTTAATACTTTTTACAAGTCTTTTGAGCCGGTCTTTTTCTTCACTGCTTTCTATCTTTTGTGATACAGACACACGATCTGAAAAAGGAACCATAACCAAATATCGCCCTGCGATAGAAAGCTCCGAACTAATTCGGGGCCCTTTGGTAGAAATGGGTTCTTTTACTATTTGAACCATAAGAGATTGATTGGCCTTGATAACATTGTTAATGGTACCATGCTTATCAATATCTTTTTCCAACGGAAAATTTTTAAGGGAAAAATCTTTGAGTCTTCCCATACTTACTTTTTTAACAAACTTCAACATAGACGCCAATTGTGGCCCTAGATCATGATAATGCAAAAAGGCATCTTTCTCATACCCAACATTTACAAATGCTGCATTAAGACCAGTTACAGGCTTTCTGACTTTGGCGATTAGAATATCCCCAACGTTAAAATTATGGTCATTTTCGTCTTTATGAAGTTCAATAAGTTTTCCATCCTTTAATAAGGCAAAATCGACGGCAACGGAATTGGATCTTACGATTAATTCTCTATTCACCTGAATCAATTTATATTCGACACCCTACTGGTGCGAATGGATTAAACATTAGTTGTAACAGGTTGTATAAACCCGTCGAAATCCTATTATGAATTTCTATGTCAATGAACGTAAAAATGAAAAAGTAGTTATCTTAACTACTTTTTCTTGTGGCGGTTAGCTCTTCTGCGCTTCTTGCGCTTGTGAGTAGCCACCTTATGTCTTTTTCTTTTCTTACCACTCGGCATAAAATTCTACTTTATTTCGGTTATTATTTTACTTGAACGTTACTTTTTACTCCTTCTACAAAAACTTTGGCAGGCTTAAATGCCGGAATGTTATGTGCTGGAATCTTAATGGTAGTGTTTTTAGAAATGTTTCTACCTGTTTTCTCTGCACGCGTTTTAATTATAAAACTTCCAAAGCCTCTCAGGTAAACATTATCCCCATTTTCTAGCGATGTTTTTACCTCTTCCATAAATGTTTCAACAGTGGCTTGTACATCTCCTTTTTCTATTCCAAGTTTCTCTGAGATCTTAGATACGATATCCGCTTTCGTCATGTTTATGTTTAATTAATCTGTTATTTTTAAGGGTTGCAAATATATAAATATTATTCATTCTTTTATCCTAAAGAACTAATTTTAAGTGTTTAAAACATTAGTTTTGTCTTCATCCTTGGTATGAGTACTTTTTCTAAAACAATTCTTCACTGGTATTCTGAAAATAAAAGACCGCTTCCTTGGCGAAACACTAAGGATCCATACAAGGTTTGGCTTTCAGAAATAATTCTTCAGCAAACGAGGGTTGCTCAGGGGTTGCCGTATTACGAAAAGTTCATAAGTGCATATCCTACTGTAGAGAATTTGGCTGCTGCCCGGGAAGAAGATATTCTAAAACTATGGCAGGGACTGGGGTATTATTCCAGAGCTAGAAACCTGCATAGCACTGCTAAAATAGTGGCATCTGAATTTAATGGTAATTTTCCTTTAACCTATGTAGACTTAATCAAGCTAAAGGGGATTGGTGATTATACTGCCAGTGCCATTGCCTCTATTTGTTATGAAGAAGCAAGACCGGTTGTTGACGGAAATGTTTACAGAGTATTGGCAAGGTATTATGATATCGACCTTCCTATTAATGAAGGAAAAGGTATCAAATATTTCAAAAAATTGGCCATAGAAATTATGGACACTGGCCATATAGCGGATTATAATCAGGGAATTATGGAATTTGGGGCCATGCAATGTACTCCCCAAAACCCTGATTGCAGTTCTTGTCCCTTAAATGGCAGTTGTGTTGGATTACAACAAAATAAAATTAAAGAGTTACCGGTAAAGATCAAAAAAGGAAAAATCAGGAAACGTTATTTTAACTACCTGGTCCTTATTGATGATCATGGAAATACCCGGTTAAATAAACGTACAGAAAACGGAATTTGGAAAAACTTATTTGAATTTCCGTTGATTGAATCTAGTAAACCGCTGGAAGAAGAGGAGTTAATAGCTGAAATAGATGATGCTTCAGAAATTAGTTTTGAAAATTTGTTTTCGTGGCAAGCGGAACCTATCGTCCATAAGTTATCTCATCAACACTTAATTACAAGGTTTTGGATTGTAGAAACGAATCATGAAATAGCGAGTGGAATACCCCTTGGAAAGATAGAGACATATCCGGTTCCTGTATTGATGGCAGATTTCATAGAAACATTTAAAAATTCGTACTTTTGGCCTAAAGAAACAGTATGAGCGGAACATTGAACAAAGTGATGCTAATTGGGCATCTGGGAGACGAAGTAAAAATGCATTATTTTGAAGGAGGAAACTGTATTGGCCGCTTTCCGATTGCGACCAACGAAACCTATACCAATAAGCAAACAGGGGAAAAGGTAACAAATACAGAATGGCATAATATAGTAGTGCGTAACAAGGCCGCTGAGATTTGTGAAAAGTATTTAAGCAAAGGAGATAAGATATATGTAGAAGGGCGTTTAAAAACACGTCAATGGCAGGGGGAAGATGGCGCTTCCAGATATACTACTGAAATACATGTACAGGATTTTACATTCTTAACTACAAAACAAGATAGTACGGGCGGTGGCCAGTCCATACCTAAAACTACTCCTCAATCATCAGCAAGTACTGCCACGGGAAACACACCAAAGACCAAGCCTCTGGCCGAATCTGAACAGGAAGATGATTTACCTTTTTGATTCTCTAAACTATAAACTCACAAGTGGATCAGGATCCGTTTCATTTACTTTTTAGTCAAATAAATTTGGATAGCGCTTTTGCGTTGAAAATAGTTGTACTAATCATCTTACTGGGATGCTCTGCGTTAATTTCTGGTGCGGAAGTAGCGTTTTTTAGTCTTTCGCCAACAGAGGTGAATGAAATAGAAGAACAAAAAACATCGAAAGGGAGCGTTGTTGTTAAATTACTAGGGAAGCCCAAAAAATTATTAGCTACGATTCTAATTGCAAATAATGCTATAAATATTGGTATTGTATTGTTATTTAGTAATATAGGGGATACGCTCTTTTCTGCAATTACATATCAGTTAATGGGCTTTTTATCTGTACGTTTTTTGTTGGAGGTGGTTGTTGCTACTTTTTTGATATTGATGTTTGGTGAAATTTTACCCAAGATCTATGCCAACAGAAATAAGCACGCCTTCTCACATTTTATGGCGTATCCCTTAAAAATATTAGATTTTCTGTTCACTCCTTTGAGTGGGCCAATGCGATCTGCCACCATATTTATGTACAATAAGTTGGGGAAACAAAAAACTAGTTTAAGTGTTGACCAACTTTCACAAGCATTGGAATTAACTTCAGAAGGAGATACAACCAGGGAAGAACAAAAAATTTTAGAAGGGATTGTTTCTTTTGGGAATACAGATACTAAACAGGTAATGCGTCCGCGAATAGACATATTTGCCCTTAGTGAGGACATGAAGTTTCTGGAGGTCCTGGAAGAGATCAAACAGCATGGATATTCGAGGATACCTGTTTTTTCTGATAATATAGACAAGGTTATAGGAGTACTCTATGTAAAAGACCTGTTGATGTATATAGATCGAAAAAACTTCAATTGGTTATCCCTTATTCGGGAACCATATTTTGTTCCTGAGAACAAGAAATTGGATGACTTGCTGCTAGAGTTCCAGGAGAAAAAAATTCACCTCGCAGTTGTTGTAGATGAATACGGCGGAACTTCAGGGATCGTAACACTGGAAGATATTATAGAAGAGATTGTAGGGGATATTAGTGATGAATTTGATGATGAGGATCTGGTTTTCTCAAAACTAGACGATCACAATTACGTATTTGAGGGCAAAATAGCTTTAAAGGATTTCTACAGGGTGGCTAAAATTGAAGATGAAGAGGATTTTGAAGAGCAAAAAGGAGAATCAGAAACCATAGCCGGATTTGTATTAGAAATTGCTGGGAGTTTTCCAAAAAGAGGCGAAAAAGTAGTATTTAAAAACTATGAATTTGTGGTAGAAAGCCTTGATAAAAAACGGTTAAAACAAATTAAAATTACCTTACCGCATGAAGTGTAGAGCGTATTTAATCCTATCTTTTATCTTTTTAGTAGCCGTTTCATGCCAGGATGAGATGTTGCCAAAACCTAAAGCCCAATTACGGCTCGAATACGCTACAGGGACTATGGAGTTGTTAGAAACTCAGGATTATTCATTTCAATACAACTCTATTGCTCGCATAAAGAATAGCAATAGATCCTCTTTAACACTGGAGTATCCGTCTTTAAATGGAGCCATATTTATAACACACAAACCGGTAGAGCAGAATTTGAATATACTAATGTCCGATGCACAAAAATTATCCTATGAACATGTGGGAAAAGCAGATAATATTTTGGAACAACGGTTTGTGAATGAAGAAGCTGGCGTATACGGTATGTTCTATGAAGTGAAAGGGAATGCCGCCTCACAAGCACAGTTCTATGTAACAGACAGTACACGAAATTTTGTTACCGGGGCACTTTACTTCTATGCGAAACCCAACTATGATTCAATTTATCCGGCGGCAATGTATCTTCAGAACGATGTACGAAGAATTATGGAATCGCTTACCTGGAAATAAATCCTGTTATGAATTCAACATTGGCGGACTAAACGTAAAATTATGACCCGGGAGGAACTACTAGAATGTCATGATAGAATACAACCTTATATTCATCACACACCTGTGCTTACTTCACGATTGATCAATAAAATAGTAGGTGCTGAGGTTTTTTTCAAATGTGAAAACTTTCAGCGTATGGGGGCTTATAAAATGAGAGGTGCAACCAACGCTATTTTACTATTATCACCTGAAGAAAGATCTCGGGGTGTAGTAACCCATTCTTCAGGGAACTTTGCACAAGCCTTATCCCTGGCTGCCCAAAGTCTAAATGTTACGGCGCATATCGTTATGCCAACTACTGCTCCGGAGGTCAAAAAGAAAGGTGTTCTAGAATATGGCGGGAATATATATGAATGCCCTCCTACTCTGGAGGCAAGAAACGCAGCCGCTAAAGCAATACAGGAAGAAACAGGAGCTACCTTCGTTCATCCTTCGAATGATAAAAATGTGATTATTGGACAAGGAACTGCATGTTTGGAGTTATTATATGAACAGCCAGATTTAAATGCCGTTTTTGCACCTATTGGTGGGGGGGGCTTAATAGCGGGCTCGGCACTTGCCGTTCATTATTTTGGTAACAACTGCAAAATGATAGGTGGGGAGCCGTATGAGGTAGATGACGCTTACAGATCTTTCCACAGCGGCAAGATAGAATCGAATGAGACTACGAATACCATTGCGGACGGACTTAAAACCGAACTTGGAGATAATACCCTTCCTGTTATTTTAGAGCATGTATCCGATATAATTAGAGTAACGGAAGCGGAAATAGTTGCCGCAATGCGCTTAATTTGGGAGCGAATGAAAATAATAGTGGAACCTTCCAGTGCAGTTGCCCTTGCAGCATTGATTCGGGATAAGGAAAACTACCAAAATCAAAAGATAGGAATTCTTATTTCGGGTGGGAATGTGGATTTAGACCATCTTCCTTTTTAATTTGCTTTCAACAAATTTTCCGCGTTTGTAATACTGCTGTTTATTTCTTCCCGAAGTGCTTTTACTTTCTCCTCTTCTTCAGTAAGCCATTGCTGTTTCTGTTCAGTAAGTTCTTTCCCGTTAAGGATTTCATCAGAATCGAAACGATCGCCAAAACCCTTCATCCAATCCATCATAGATGAATGAGCCCCTTGCAGATCTTGCATAGCTTTTTGGTATTCAATACCTGTTGAAGTGGAATCTGCAATAGGTTTTAATGCAGCAACGAGTTTACTAATAGTGCCCATTTTCGGCATTACTTCATCATGAATCGCCATGACCTCTTTCATTTGCGAGGAGTTGATTTCATTTTTCTCATTGTTCTTGCAAGAGCCGAGTAGCATTGGAATAATCAGTAGTAAGATCAGTGGTTTGTAGTTCATGG
>Ga0316204_10005513_pt1 | contig 20761 bp, 22 predicted proteins | sample 6monrhotite_MG_2_FD_205661 | JGI IMG/M metagenome (GOLD analysis project Ga0316204, IMG submission 205661) | Microbial mat bacterial communities from mineral coupon in-situ incubated in ocean water Damariscotta River, Maine, United States -... | ecosystem: Environmental > Aquatic > Marine >... | reverse complement strand
AGGCTGAGCCCCATCATCTGGATTCAAGATCCACAAATCCTCACCCCCAGGCCCAGCAGCCAGAACCATCCCCTCCGACATGCCAAAACGCATCTTACGAGGTTTTAAGTTGGCAACCATAACGGTAAGCTTGCCTTCTAAATCTTCAGGTGCGTAAGCCGACTTAATACCTGCAAACACATTACGCGTCTCACCACCAATATCTAGAGTTAGTTGCAATAGTTTATCGGCTTTTTCAACATGCTCTGCTTTAACAATTTTGGCAATACGCAAATCAACTTTAGCGAAATCATCAAACTCAATTTCAGGTGCTATCGGATCATCAGACAAAGGATTATCTCCTGCAGATTTCTTTTTAGTGTTTTTAGCCGGTGCGGCTTTAATGTCTTCTTTCGACGCTTCAACTATTTTGTCGATAGAGTCTTTTTCAACACGTTGCATTAACGGCTTAAATTTATTAATGCTGTGATTTAAAAGGGGCTTATCTAAATCGTCCCAGCTTAACTCACCCGTATTTAAAAAGGCTTCAGCCTGTGCAATTACATCTGGCAACATAGGTTTCAGGTAAATGCACAGAATACGGAACATATTTATGCCCTGTGTGCATATTTCATGAACCGCCTGCTCGTTGCCTTCAACTTTGTTTTTAGCCCAGGGTTCTTCATCCGCAATGTACTGGTTAGCCTTGTCAGCTAAAGCCATAATTTCACGAACCGCCTGACTGTATTTTCTATCTTCAAAATGTTTTGCAATAGATTCGCCCGCATCTACCATTTCCTGATGTAACTCGGGAACCGGTAAAGCGCTTGCCAGCAAACCATCGTTATTCTTTTTAATAAAACCGGCAACACGTGATGCAATATTGACAAACTTTCCAACCAGGTCTGTATTAACTCGTTGTTGGAAGTCTTCCAGGTTTAAGTCAATGTCATCTACACCAGAGGATAATTTAGCAGCATAGTAATAACGTAAGTACTCAGGCTTTAAATGGTCAAGGTAACTGCGAGCTTTTATAAACGTGCCACGAGATTTTGACATTTTGGCACCGTCAACGGTTAAGAAACCGTGACAGAAAACTTTTGTGGGTGTGCGGTAACCCGCACCACTTAACACCGCGGGCCAGAACAGGGTATGGAAATAGGCAATGTCTTTACCAATAAAATGGTAAAGCTCGGTTTTATCATCTGATTTCCAGAACTCGTCAAAATCCAGGCCGCTGGTTGTGCAAAGGTGCTTGAAGCTGGCCATATAACCGATGGGCGCATCCAGCCAGACATAAAAGAATTTGTCTTTGGTGTCGGGGATTTCAAACCCCCAGTAAGGCGCATCACGGGAAATATCCCAGTCTTTTAAACCGGATTCGAACCACTCGTTAAGTTTATTGGCAATTTCTGATTGTACATGGCCAGCGGTAGTCCACTTTTTAAGCATGTCTTCAAAGTCACCCAGTTTAAAGAAGTAATGCTCGGTATCTTTTTTAATGGGGGTTGCACCAGAGACAACCGAATAAGGTTTTTTTAGATCGGTGGTGTCATAAGTTGCACCACAGACCTCGCAGTTATCACCATACTGGTCTTCAGCGCCACACTTGGGGCAGGTGCCTTTGATAAAGCGATCAGGCAGGAACATATTGGCTTCAGGGTCATAGGCCTGTGAAATAGTACGCGTCGTAATATGTCCATCGTCACGCAAGCTTCGATAAATATCCTGAGATAGTTCTTTGTTCTCATCCGAGTGAGTGCTGTGGTAATGGTCAAAGCCAATCAGAAAATCAGAAAAATCGGCCTGGTGATCACGGCTGACATCGGCAATTAGCTGTTCAGGGGTAATACCATCCTGACGGGCACGTAACATTATCGGTGTGCCATGGGCATCATCAGCGCAAACGTAGTAACACTCGTTACCACGCATTTTTTGAAAACGAGCCCAGATATCTGTCTGGATATATTCCACCAGGTGCCCCAGGTGAATAGGGCCATTAGCATAGGGAAGGGCGCTGGTAATAAGAATTTTACGGGGCTGACTTTGGCTCATAAATGCTCGGATTGTTAGATTGTTTCTCAGGCGCGTAAAGTAGCATTTTTAGCTGCGTTTTTCATCTGTTGCGTGATGTGAGTGGTGAAATGAAAAGATTTACCGCAAATATACGCTAATGTTATTGTTTTGTACGCCTAAGGCGTACAAAAGCAGTGTAAGAGGATTGGTCTTATTTGCGTATATTAGCGTGCATTTGCGGTAAAGCTTTTGAATTTCCACAGAAATATCGCGTACATGAAATCGATCAAATCTTATATAATTGGTTCTCATTAGATTTTAAGAACTGGTTTTTTGATGGATATTACAGAGCCTTTTACCATTTCGGTGCATGATCCAAAGCCCGAGCTACGTGAGTTACACCTGGATTTTACCGATGATTTTAAACAGATGTCTGTGGATCAGCGTCTGGAGTGTATTCGTGCTTATATCGAATCGTTAATCTCACAATCAAAAGCCATTGAAGATGCCAGCAGTCAACGTGGGGTGATGACGGTTATCGAGATTGCAGAACAGCTGTTACCGCATATTCAATCTGAAAGCCTTCCTTTACAGCAAACTCTGATTGTAGAAATGGGTGAGAATGCGGAAGGTTCTTCACTCAATGAACTATTGCATTAATTGGGAGCCCTATGAGTGTTTTAGAAAAATTAGCGGGCCTGGTCGTTCGTCTTTATGGTGAAACTGAAGGTTATACTGGTAACCCAGCAGATGCCCAGCTTTGGTATAACCGGGGTTATGCAAATGGTGTGGTTGCGTATTTGCGTTCACAGGATGCGCTGGCAAGTCTGCAGGGCATAGAGCTGGATGATGCTGAATTACATAAGGATGATCATGTGATGGAGTGGTTTAAGGCTTACCATCATGGGTTTGAAATGGGTGAGCGGGAGTCGGCGGAGGTTGCTGAAAGCTAAAAAGCGGTTTACCGCAAATGAACGCAAAACACGCAAATAAAATCAAAACTTATTTCTGTGTAGTGCGCCGCAGGCGCAAAAGCAAAATAATTAGCGTATATTCGCGTTCATTTGCGGTAAACAGCTTTTGATTTTTTATCAGGCTTCCAGTGTCAGTTGATAACCACCAAACTTACGCATATTCAGAACACCCGTATCTAAAATCAGATACTGGCCTTTAATACCATTTAATACACCAGTGACTTCAGGTGTTTTATCAAAGTTAAATGATTTTACTTTCTCCGGGTATTCATTGACCGGGAAGCTAATATCAACGACGTCTTCTTGATCAAGATATTCGATCGCATCATTATCGAGTGTGCCTGATAAATTATTTAGTGCTGATTCACACAGTTCATAAAGTTCGTCACGCCTGCCCTGCATATCAATTTTATCGGCTTCGCCTTTTAACATTTTTTGCCAGCTGGTTTTATCGGCAACATGATTTTTAAAAATAACTTCAACCAGGCCTGAGGTAAGACGATTATTAACTTTGAAAATTGGGAGAGCCTGTGTTGCACCCTGATCCATCCAGCGTGTGGGTATTTGTGTGCCGCGGGTAATGCCTACTTTAAGTCCAGAAGAATTAGCCAGATATACATAGTGGTCTTTCAGGCAGAATTGCTCACCCCACTGCGGTTCACGGCAGGTGCCTTGGGCGTAGTGGCATTTTTCTGGTTTAATAATGCAGCTGTCGCATTGAGCCAGTGATTGAAAGCAGGGATAGCAAAAACCCTGATTAAAACTTTTTTTTGTTTTTCTACCACATGCAACGCAGTGTATATCATTGTTATAAGTTAGTTTGATCGAAGAGCCGATTAGAGCGTTCATGTCTACTAGCTCATCACCGATCGGCAGGTGGTATTGCACAGTATTGTTTAGCTGTGTTTGCATTTTTTGTATATTGCCGGTGTATTTCATCGTGTCTGTTGAGCCTGTGGTGAATATAGAGAGAAGTTTAGCGATGCATTTTAACACAGGCGGCATATATGCGAATAACCATGTAGAATAAGCCAGATAACGTTAAATATGTAAGAGAGCCATTATGTCAGATCAGGAAAACGAAAATATTTACCCCATTGCTAACTGGGATATGGGGCCAATAGAAGAGCACAAACTGGTGGTTTTTCGCCCCCACTTTATATCATCACCGGATCAAAGTGCAGAAGATGCACAAATTAGTCGTTATTATGCAATGACAATTTCTCAGGCTAAAGAATTAAAGGACTCGCTAGAAATAGCGATTGGTGTTTTGGAAAACGCTTCTAATTAAAAACTTTTTGCCACACAGGCGCAGAGGGCGCAGAGAAAGAACTGTTGCTGTGCGGCTACGCCGCTCTGTAATAAAAAAACTCTGTGATCTCTGCGCCTCTGTGGCAAGGCTCTATGATTTTAGCCCTGGATTTTCTGGCGAACATGCTCAGCAAAACCTGCACCGGCCTCAGCATAAAAATTAAATGCGGCATCAACACCTGCAGCTTTTAATTCCAGTCTATCGTCTTCATGTTTTGCAATGGCAGAAATTATGCCATTGTAGTGAAGTGATTTCAGGCGCCTGACGGTTTTTAAAACATCTCCATGGTTGGGCATTGCAAGCATGATTAATTTGATTTTGGTAACATCTACTCCATCCCAGAAATCAATATCTTCCGCGTCTCCTAGCAGTACATTGTCACCGAGTTTTTTGTGGCGTTCTATCTGGTGAGTATCCGCATCGATACCAAGAACTTTACTGCCATAAGTTTCGCGCATTGCTGTATATGCACCACTGCCCACACGGCCCATGCCAAGAATTAAAATTTCTGCATCACCCAGGTCGGGTAGTTCATCGCCGGGTAGGCGATTTTGTTTCTGGAACCCTAGTAGTCGTTCATCAAAGCGGTCATATAATTCATGAGCCTGACGATTTAAAATCGATGAAATAACAAAACTAATTGCCAGTGCTATGGCAATAATGACCACCCAACGAGCTTCCATTAAATTAGCAGATACACCTACTGTCGCCACAATAAGACCAAACTCGCTGTAATTAGCCAGACCCAGCGCGCTTAAGAATGCGGTGCGTGAGCGGAGTTTGAACTGTAATAAAATGAAATAAAACAATACGGTTTTAATTGGGATGAAAACCAGTACAAGCGCAACTGCAACAACCAGGTCAAACCAGTCTGGACTTGCATGAATGCCAATGGAGAGGAAAAAACCAATTAAGAAAATATCTTTAAAGCCAATAAGGACTTTGGAAAGTTCATTTGATTTTTCATGAGTGCTTAACAGAACACCAAAAATTAATGCGCCCAGGCCTGCCTTCATACCAACGATATAAAATAGCTCGCTGCCGGCAATCACCGCAAACAGGCCGAATAAAATAAGCACCTCGCCATGTCCGCTGCGAGAAAGCATGGCGCCCATGACGGGTTTTGCCAAAGGTAGTGCGAGTAATGCAAAGGCATAAATCGATGGTGTTTGATCGGTAGCAAAGGTAAGAAAGATAACCGCAATGATGTCCTGAATAATAAGAATACCGATTGCTGTTTGCCCGTGGCGAGTTTTAATTTCGTTTCGGTCTTCCAGTGCTTTTACTGCAAATACGGTGCTGCTAAAGCTCAGAGCAAATGAGATAACCGCAGCGGATGCCCAGGATATTTCCATATACCAGCTCAGTCCAATCAGCACCGGTACAACCAGCATAACTGAAAAGATAATGATGCTGATAAGCATATGTGTGCTGGCACCTGCCCATACTTCAGGTGCGATTAAACTTGGCAGGCGAAGCTTAAGGCCAATGATAAACAACAGGAGTAATACACCCAGATCGGCGATTTCATCAATGATCTGGCCACCCTCAATGCCAAAGGCGTGTAAAACAAAACCTGCAGCGAGAAAACCTACAAGTGGAGGGAGTCGAATTGATTTAGCGGCAAAGCCAAAAATGAGTGCAAATAAAAGCCAGAGTGGATCCATGAAATTATGCTGTTAATGTATAAAACCTTAATATTAGCATTACTATGAAATTATGGTGAGAGAGTTTAATAAATGATTAAGTAATTGAACCATTGAGGCGCAGGGCGAGCAGAGAAAACTTCTTGTTTTTGTATAGCGCAGCCGCATAACAAACAAATTCTCAGTGATCTGCGTGCCTCCTGGTTAATGTTTTTTAACTGGCAGGTATCTGATGCACGGAATAAATTGCATCTGCCATAAGCCAGGTGGAGGGCGTATAATGTCGTCAATTTTACATATCAGTTATAGCGCTAAGTGAGATATTAATGAGTGAAAAAGTATTTGCGGGCTGTGTATTTGATGCATCTCAGGCCGAGACCATGATTGGTAAAACCGTATTGGTGAGTTTGACCTGCATGAATGACTTTGGTGATCTTGAGGCATTTGAACAGTTTTTTGGTGAAATATTAAGGATCAATAACGAAGATGGTTTAGTGTTAAAACGGCAAGACAATGATGAAGAGTTTAGCCTACCACCGGACCTGGATCATTATCAGGACGCAGCACCAGGAGATTACAAACTGGCAGAATCCGAAACGGTTGTGAGTGATCCGGATTATGTTGTTGAATGGGATATTTATCCACCAGATAAGAGCTAGTGGATGATTGAGTTGATGACCTGGCCTAATGCGTGGTTGAATATTGAGTGGTCAGCGATAATGCGTGACTTACCTGAATTTAATTCTTCGACAAATTCATTCGCGCATTTTTCAATAACCTTGTCGCCATGACGGTCAACAAATACCAGTTTAGCTTCATCAAATAAAATAACTGAAAGTTTTACACGTCTTAAGGCCTTGCCATCGCCATTAAATATTTCAAACCAGACGCCCTGTTTTACATCACGTGGCAGGCGAGCAATCTGTTCATGAGCGGGTTCACTGTCGTCTTCCGGCAATGGTGTCTCAGCTTCCAGGAGAATTTCATCCAGGCTTCTTTCCGCCAGGCTGTAATCGGGGGATTCCTGGAAAAACTCCGATGTTTCAATGAGTTTTGAATGTATTTCCCTTAGTGCGGTTACCGACGCGTCAATACCACCAGGGCTGAGTTTGGTGGTTTTTAGCTGAGACTCAATGTCATTAATTAAACCATCTGAGTCATTGTTGAGCAATACCCATTGCTCTGATGTAAAAATGGGCTGTACGCTGTAGACCATGTGCTTTAGCAGGGTGACAATTTCATTCCACTGGCTGCTGTCTTTGCCATACTGGATAAAGCGTTGAAACATTAAAGCTGACCATTGTTTGAGTATCAGTGGCTTAAGGTCTTTTTGAAGAATCTTTTTGTGTGTGGCTCGTTGCAGTTCGTTAAGCACAACCTGTCGAGCATGTTCTTTGAAAATCGCTTTCTGGGTTTCTTCTTCCTGTTTGCCGGTTTTGTCTTTTTCAATGGCTGTCAGGCGGTTTAGTGCGGTAAGCGCCGTATTGAAACTGCTTAGATTCTGTTCAAATGTGTTATGCAGCTGTTCAATAATAAGCTGCATGGTTTTAAATAGTGTATTTTCACGATCTTCAATACCGATGCCAAGGTGTGCAATGGTATCGAGTGTGTTACGGGCTGGGTGTTTATTGTTCTGAAAGAACTGGTTATCCAGCATGGCAACTTTGATCAGTGGAATCTGTAGCTCAAGTAATAATGACTTAAGTGCAGAAGAGATGTTTTCATCGCGCAGAAATGCACCAAAAAGCATTTCAACAAAATCTATGGTGCGTCCATCGATTGCATTAAGCGATTTGGACATGCTGGTATTGCCCATCTTAGCCATGCTATTTAGCAGGGCATGCTTAAAGTCATCTGTGGTGATGTTGTTTTCGCCGGGGATGTATTTGGGCTTGTAACTGGTTTGCAAAATGGTGAGCGCTTTAATAATATCTCTACGGTCGTGAAACTGTTTGCCACCACCACTTTGTGCCGCATTATTAGCCGAGCCCTCTTCACCTTCTCCATTGATAAAGCTTTTAATTGCTTTAGAAACCTTTTCGGAATCATTTAAGTCAATGGGCTTATCTTCGACTTCAGGTGTGTCAGGTGTATCAGAATCAGAGCTCATGTGAATATGTTTATTAACGTCCAGTTTAGGGTTTTTATAATTGGATTGAAATAATTGTAGTCGCTGAAACCCAATAATACAGCCATTTAAAATAATAGCCAAGGCTTAGAAAGCGTTAAGAAATGGGGATGAGTCACTATTTTGTGCTTTGCCTGCACCCTTTTATGGTTTTTACAGGGTAAACTTTTGTTAATATGCGCATGAGACTAACCGGAATGCCGAACTATGTTTGTTTTATATGATGTTGAAACCCTGCCGGATGACCTGCAAAACCTGCCTGATAATGCAACTCATAAACTAAGTTTTAAAGCTGTGTATACAATTAAAGAAGTGCCAGATTCATTTACAGGCATAGTGTTTGAAGATATTCGTGGAGAGCTGGTTTTACGGCATTTTAATGCTCCAAAAGGCAATGTGCGCAAAATCATTACCCTTAAAAACAAACTTCCCAACGGGGTTTTGATGGTATAAAGCAGTTATTGTTTGCAGCAAGTCGTGGAGAAAAAGTTGACTTTCCACAGGAGACGCAAGCACTTCAAAATTTAGTAGAAAAACACTGAAAGGCTGGTTTTCTCCGATAGAGTGTATCTAAAAAACGCTATCTGATTTTACTTTGAAATTGGGCTATGTAAAAAAACAGCGGGAGCCCGGCACGGTTTATCTATTTTTCTTAACCCATTCACAGAATCTACCCCCATAAACTGGGATAGTTGCGTCCCCTGAATCCAACATGCCATGGTGATTCCATGTATATGAAGGTTATCTTTAAGGTGCAAATCGCGGTTATCATACTGTTGATTATTTCATCCTGTTCTTTTAATGACTTATCAGTGCGCCTTACCTCGATGTTTATTGAGCAACGGGTTGCCTCATTAAGCAGAGAAACTGATTTGTCAAAAGCGCGATTTCTGTTATCTGAAAATATTGAGCAACTGGCGTTGATGATCAAACACGACAGAAATAACACTCACTTACATATATACGCGGCTCAGGCGTATTACAGTTATGCATTTGCATTTCTCGAAGATGTAAGCAACACGAAAGCGTTGGAGCTTTATTTTAAGTCCTATCAACATGCGACTGAAGCTCTGGCGCTTTACGGCGTTTCTAACGCTATCCTGGTGGGGCGCTCTTCAGATCTCAGGCAAAAAATACATTCGCTGCCCCGGAGCTCAGTAGATGCGCTGTACTGGACCGCTCTTAGCTGGGCTAAACTGATTGAAATGAGACAGCCGGATATGTTGCTGTTTAGTCAGTTGCCTAAAACCGTAATGTTGATGCAGCAGGTGCTAAAGCGTGACAGTTCGTATAATTTAGGCGGTGCGTACCTGTTTTTTGCGGTGTATTACGGTGGACGCTCGCGCTTTCTTGGAGGGGATGATGTTTTATCAGTTGAATTTTTTGAATTTGCCCGTAGTCTGAATAAAAATCGATTGCTGCTGGTTGATTACCTGCAGGCCAAATACCTGAATGGCCGTGTGAACGGTGAAAAAGCCAAAAACAGGCGTTTAATGAGAATAATCCAGGCTCCAGAAGGCCTCTATCCCGAGCAGGCACTTATGAATGCAATTGCCAGGCATAAAGCCATACAGTTACTGTCAGTGACTCGTACATAGACGAAAGCGTATAATTAAGCTGATATAAGAGTGCGGGGTCTGACGGGAAAACCGCCTCAAACACTTGAAAGCAGGAAAATTGACCGCAGATAGCCTTATCAGAGATTTAATGTGCGCTTCTCTATACCAACAAAGGGTAGGGTTAATTCACTGCAAAGCTGGTGTAGAATGCGCAACACTAACAAGGCCCCAGATTATTGTGGGCATGACACTACAGGTTTCGGAGTAAATGCCATGAGCGTTTCACAGCAACAGGTCGAACAAGCAATTGCCAAGTATGTTGATCCTTATTTAGAGAAGGATCTTAAGGCGGCAAATGCAGTTAAAGGTATTGATATTAATGGCGCAGAAGTCGCTATTAAGGTGGTATTGGGTTTCCCGGCAGCAGGCCATTACCCAAAAATTAGTGAAGAGCTGAGCAAGCTGGTAGGCGCTTTAGATGGCGTTGATTCTGTTAAAGTGGATATCAGTCATGACATCGTTGCTCACTCTGTGCAGTCTAGCCTGAAGCCCCTTGAAGGCATTAAAAATATTATTGCTGTTGCCTCAGGTAAGGGTGGTGTTGGTAAATCTACCACTGCGACTAACCTGGCTCTGGCATTACACAAAGAAGGCGCAAAAGTAGGTATTCTGGATGCAGATATCTACGGCCCCAGTATTCCTCGTATGTTGGGTATTACCGACAAGCCAGAATCTGAAGATGGTAAAACATTAAGCCCAATGCAAGGTCATGGCCTGCAGGCGATGTCTATCGGTTTTATGATTGATGATGAAACCCCTATGATCTGGCGTGGCCCAATGGTTACACAGGCACTGGAGCAGCTTTTAGTTGATACGCAGTGGCATGACCTGGACTATCTGGTTATTGATTTACCACCAGGAACAGGTGATGTGCAGTTAACTCTTGCTCAAAAAGTACCGGTAAGTGGCGCGGTTATCGTCACGACTCCTCAGGACATTGCCCTGCTAGATGCACGTAAAGGCCTGAAGATGTTTGAAAAGGTTGAAGTGCCTGTACTGGGTATTGTTGAGAACATGAGTGTGCATATCTGTTCTCAATGTGGTCATGCTGAGCCAATTTTTGGCCAGGGTGGTGGTGAACGTATGTCGGAAGATTACGATGTGGACTTCCTTGGTGCATTACCTATTGATATGTCAATTCGTACAAACGGTGATGAAGGTACCCCTTCAGTAGCCGCTGATCCAGACGGAACAATTGGCCAAATCTATCGTGATATCGCACGTCGCACTGCGGCCAAGCTGGCATCACAGGCGAAAGATTACAGCAGCAAGTTCCCGAATATTGTTATCGAGAACAATTAAAGGCCTTGCCACGGAGACGCAGAGAACACAGAGCTTGTTTATTTAAGTATTTTCCTCTGCGTTCTCCGTGCCTCTGTGGCAAAAAATCTTTAAGATCATGATAGAATGCCGCCACTTGTTGCAAGTGGCGGCATTTTTTATTTTTAGATTAAAAATCTTCGGGGAAACAGGCAGTAATGAGCATTAAGTCAGATAAGTGGATTCGTCGTATGGCGGAAAACGAAGGCATGATAGAGCCTTTTGAGTCGGGGCAGGTCCGTTATGATGAATCAGAGAACCGCCTGATCTCATATGGCACTTCCAGTTACGGCTATGATGTTCGCTGTGCTAATGAGTTTAAGATATTCACCAATATCAATTCCGCGATTGTTGATCCGAAAGACTTTGATGCTAATAGCTTTGTTGATGTGAACTCAGATGTTTGTATTATCCCTCCAAACTCATTTGCTCTGGCACGTACGGTAGAATATTTTCGCATTCCACGTAGTGTGTTAACGGTTTGCCTGGGTAAATCGACCTATGCGCGTTGCGGTATTATCGTAAATGTGACTCCGCTTGAACCGGAGTGGGAAGGTCATGTCACCCTGGAATTTTCTAATACCACCCCATTACCTGCAAAAATCTACGCAAATGAAGGTGTGGCTCAAATGCTGTTTTTCGAATCTGATGAAGTTTGTGAAACTTCATATGGGGATCGTGAAGGTAAGTACCAGGGGCAAAGAGGCGTAACCCTGCCGAAAACATAATCATTCTTTCGGTATCTCACGCTCGGGGACAGAATGAACCTCCCCCTTAGAAAAAGGGGGATTGAGGGGGATTTAAAATGTTAAACACTGCAACCATTGCGACAAAAGCCAAATCTCCCCCAGCCCCTCTTTGCTAAAGAGGGGAGCTATACACTTCCAGTCTTTGATAAAGAGGGGCGCTAAAGCCTGTCCCCGGGGGAAGGAATACCCAAGCTCCAGCTCCTCCTGTTTCCCATTATTACACCTCTGCATAGTCTAAACTCCATCTATAAGTCTAATAACGGGGGAGGGGATTAATTTGCTCAGCCTGGAAAAACTGATTGATCGCAGTGGCAAGCTGGGAAGCCTGCCAGCGATTGTTTATCGCGTATTTGATGTAATGGATGATCCTAAATCTACCGCTAGCCAGATTGGTCGAGTTATTAATGAGGACCCAGCCTTTACAGCCCGGCTTCTCAAGCTGGTGAATAGCCCGTTTTATGGTTTTACTCGTAAGATTGATACTGTGTATCGTGCAGTGGCATTAATTGGCCATAAAGAGTTGCGAAGTGTTGTGGTGGCGGCCTCTGCCATTAAAGCTTTCGATGGTATTCCATCCGAACTGGTTTCTATGCCAGTGTTCTGGAAACGCAGCCTGACAACTGCCGTTGTGGCTCGAGTGCTGGCAGCATTTAAGCGTGAAAAAGAAATAGAACGGTATTTCATTGCCGGGCTTTTACATGACATTGGTTCTTTATTGTTGTATTTGCAGTTGCCTGAAGAAATGGTACAGGTGCTGCACCAGCACCAGAGCGATGGCATCGCGCTGATTAAAGCAGAAAAAATTGTGCTGGGTTATGACCACGCTGAGGTGGGCGGTGCCTTATTGAAAAAGTGGAATTTGCCACCTTTAACCTGTGCAGCGGTGCGTTTTCACCCTGCACCAGAAAAAGCCCCTGAAGCAGAGCGTAAGGCGGCGTATATGGTACAGCTGGCAAAGAGCATAGTTGATCATCATATTGAGCGAGATCCGTTGTTAGCAGAGACGTCCGAAATTGATGGCTCTATCTGGCAGGCGAATAGCCTGGCCCCAGAGTTACTGCCTAAAATTCTGCAAAAGGCTGAGCAGCAGTTTGAGGGCTCCAGGGATATCCTTCTGGGTTAATATTCAGGGGACACGGATAACCGCAAAGAAGGTCTCGCCACGATAATCAAGTTTAACCTCGGCTATGCCCGCCCCTAATACGGTATATACACCCGCTTCCCCACTGACTTCTTCTATTACAGTGTTATTTCCCGAGGTAATGCTATAGACCAGCTCACTATCATCAGTGATAGTGAGCTGGGTATTATTTGAAAATACAGCGGTTGTTATCAGAGTGATTTCATCTGGTCGGGTACTCAATGTTAGTGTTTCAGTGCTGGTCAGGTCAGTATCATTGGCTGTCACTTTTAAGGAGGATACGCCAAGTTGATCAATACCAATGGTTGCTGATGCAGACAGACAGGTAGCTCCCGTGCCACAACTCACCTCGCTATCAAGGCTCACACCCAGTGTAATATCAATACTGTCAATAACCTGCTCAATATCACCACAGGCAACCGAGACCACCGCACTGGTTTCTTCAATTTTACCGGTAATATCCAGCTGCTGGCGACTGGTAGAAAAAGCGATAGTGGCGTTAGCAGAATTATCTATGCCCCATTTACTATTTGCGCTGATATTTTCATTAAAGTTAGAACCGTCCTGTGCCTGATAATTTGCCACTGAAATTAATGAAATGACTTTATCCTGTTCAACTTTGGTGTTGCTGACATTGCAACTCGCAAGGTCGGTGTCAGTGCTATTACAAAGTTTAAGTGAATTTATATTTGCGCTTACCTGCTGACTGAAATCAATGGACGTTACTTCAACGCCTGCAAACTGAGAAAAGGCTTTTGCCTGGATAATCAGGTCTGCCTCTGCCAGGCTGCGAAGTGTGGCCTGTTTATCGAGCGTTTCAATGTAGGCGCGCTGCGACAGGTTACCGGTGGCCTGGTCGCGCACAATCCATTCAATGGTGTCAATAATATTGCTATCCACTGGACGAATTTCATCGTTGTTATTTTCATCAACATAACGGCCGACAGGTTTAAATGTCTGGGACTGGCACATATCTATGTTGATAACCCCGTCATTAAGCTGCATAACCTGATCGAATTCTGCATCTGAGACTTTAATATCGATAGACTCAGTGTATATGCCAAAGTTGGCGGTTAGCGTTACCAGCTCGGCAGTGGCGCTTGCTGTGAAAAGCCCGTTTTGAGCAATACGGCTAAGTGCACCTTCTGACAAAGACCACTGCACATCGTTGACGATATCAACCGTATCAGTGTTGTTTGACTGGAGTCCCTGCAGAGCAAAAGTATACTGACTGCTAATTGATAACACCGTTTCTGTATCGGCGGGGAAACTAATTGAGATAATGTCCTGGCTTGCTGTGGTATGCAAATTTACCAGGTTGGTCTCATTTTCTTCATCTGAGCAGGCATTGATGAGTAGTAGCAAACATAAAATCCAGCATCCCTTAAATATTTTAGAATTCATACCGAAGCCCCAGGCTGGTTGCATTAATATTAAGCTGGTCGCCATGGTAGAGACGTATCCAGTCAAACTTCATTTTGAGCTGTGGAATAGATTGAAATGATTCTTCAAAGCCGATGCCGAAGCTGACACTTTCAAAACTGTCTGAAGAGTCTGTTACACCAGGGTAAGATGCCTCAATATCTACCTGACTAGCCCCCAGTATTAAATGCATTTTTACATTGTTTTTCGCAGACGGTAAATAACGGTAGAAAACGGATTTAACCGAAGGTGCTTCAACGGTAAGCTGATTTAAGGTGTCATCACGAATGCCACTCAAAAATGCAATTTCAAGTTGGTGGTTTGATATTGCATAACCCAGACGAAAGTCAGCCAGCACAGGTCTGGTTGAGGCCGATGGAGTGTCTATTTTAAGCAGGCTGGGGGAAAGACCAATATAACTCCCTGCGCTTACGTTAAATGAGCATAATAGTGTTAAAAAAAACGCATAAAAAAAGAATAAGTTTTTTTTCATATTTAATCCCTTGATCATCTGTAATTTTTATTTACGACTTTGCCTGTCTGAAGCGTTGTTATGGCAGCAGCTCCCTTGTTGTTACGCTGCGCGAAAGAGAAAGCTATTAGCGCAATGTCATAACCTGCCAGTTCTGAGACTTTGCATAATCAAGCAACTGTTCATCCGCATCCACGGCAACCGGGTGGTCGACTTCTTTTAATAGTGGAAGGTCATTGTGAGAATCGCTGTAAAACCAGCTGCCCTGCATGCTTAGCTTATGTTCCTGCATCCAGAGATGTAATCTTTCAACCTTACCCCCCTGAAAGCAGGGAATACCGGCAATTTTACCAGTATATTTGCCATTAATGACTTCAGGTTCTGTTGCAATCAAATGCTCAATGCCAAAAGCGCTCACAATAGGCTGGGTGACAAAACTGTTGGTTGCTGTAATAACGACCAGGATGTCGCCCAGATCTCTGTGTTTAGCGATTAGCTCAAAAGAGGCAGGGCTCATAATAGGGCGAATTTTCTCTTCCACAAACTGGCCACGTAAAGACAGCATTTTATGGGTGTCATTATCTACCAGGGGTTGTTGCGAGAAAGCCTGAAACTCATGAATATCCAGAGTTCCTTTCTTATACTCGTCATAAAAACGTTGATTTTCTTTTTCATAGACATCACGGTCTACTATGCCCTGTTCGGCTAAAAATTCTCCCCACAGGTAGTCACTGTCACCTGCGAGCAGGGTGTTATCCAGGTCAAAAAGTGCTAATGCCATAATATGTCAACCAAAGTGTGTCACAGAGAACCAGCTTCATGCCTATAAAAATAGTATGCGCTGAACACTGGCTCATAAACTTAGTCTATAGTTTAAAAGGTACTTGGCATATTGTAACTAAAACATTGCACCTCGCCCTGATTTTTGGAAGAATCAGAGATAACTATTAACAGGTAATCGTAAGTGATTGATTCTGACGGATTTAGGCCCAATGTGGGCATCATACTTAGCAACCCCGAAGGCAAGGTCTTCTGGGCGCGTCGCTATGGTCAGAATGCCTGGCAGTTCCCCCAGGGGGGCATCAATAATGACGAAACGCCAGATGAGGCCATGTACCGTGAACTGTTTGAAGAAACCGGCCTGAGCCCTCAGCATGTGGAGCTGGTGGGGAAAACCAGTAAATGGTTACGTTATCGTCTGCCCAAGTGGATGGTGCGTAAAAATACCCATCCAGTCTGTATTGGCCAAAAGCAGATATGGTTTGTACTTAAGCTGGTGGGTAGTGAACAGGACTTTAATCTCAGCACCATGGATAAACCCGAATTTGATAACTGGGAATGGGTGGATTACTGGAAACCCATGGATGATGTGGTGTTTTTTAAGCGTAAAGTTTATAAAAAAGCACTGACAGAGCTTGAGCCCTTATTGACCAGGCAGATTAATGCTTGATGGCCGGGTTTAAAAGATAGTAGCTTAACCGCAAATGAACGCGAATAAACGCTATATCTTTTGTTTGTGCGCCTGCGGCGCACTACACATAAAATTATGCTTTTGACCTTTTTGCGTGTATTAGCGTTCATTTGCGGTAAAAAAGCTTTTGATTTTATGCAGGTTTAACCACCACTAGTATCACAATTGCAACCAGCACAATCACCGGCAATTCATTAAACCATCGATACCAGACATGGCTTCTACGGCTCTCATCATTAGCAAAAACCTTGACCAGATGACCGCAGTAGAAATGATAAGCCACCAGAATACATACCAGTGCCAGTTTTATTATCATCCACACAGAACTATATAATTGCCATTCAATCATTAGCCAGATACCCAGTGCCATGGATAAGTACATAAAAGGTGTGACGAAACGATAGAGTTTTCGCTCCATGATTTTAAATCTTTCATTTCCCGCTTCATCTTCCGTCATTGCGTGATAGACGAATAAACGTGGCAGATAAAATAAACCAGCAAACCAGCTGACCATAAAAATAATGTGAAAAGCTTTAACCCAAAGCATCGAAATCTCATATTGGTTTTAGTGAAGTCATCATAACCTGAGTGGCTTATTGGGAAAAGTTTCTATTAACCTGATTGGGTAGGCGCTGAGATTAAATCAGTCTATACTAGCGCTTCGCAGGTAAGGTTCGTTACTACGTAACTGAAAAAAGATTCTGCTTTAATTTATGTTCAAGTGATTTCTGAGTTAACAATCAGCTTGAGCACTCTACGATTATGAGGACTCTACATGATAAAAGCCGGTATTGTCGGTGGCACCGGTTACACAGGCGTTGAATTGCTTCGTTTGCTTGTTGCGCACCCTGAAGTTGAGCTGGCCGTAATTACTTCTCGCTCTGAAGCAGGACAGTCTGTATCCAGCCTGTACCCAAACCTTCGTGGGCATGTAGATATTAATTTTTCAGAACCAGAGCTGGATTCACTGAGTGCCTGTGATGTTGTATTTTTTGCAACACCCAATGGCACTGCAATGAAAATGGCACCGCAGTTACTGGATGCTGATGTAAAAGTTATCGATCTGGCGGCGGATTTTCGCCTGAAAGATACGCAAAGCTGGAAGCAATGGTACGGTATGGAACATGCGTGCCCTGATATTCTTGCGCAAGCGGTATACGGGCTGCCTGAGATAAACCGCGAAGCGATTAAGCAGGCTAGAATTATTGCTAACCCGGGTTGCTATCCAACAGCAGTGAGTCTGGGTTTTATTCCGCTGATAGAAAATAGTTTGATTGATGATGCTCACCTGATTGCTGATGCTAAATCCGGCGTGAGTGGTGCGGGTCGAGGTGCAAATGTTGCCTCACTTTTATGTGAAGCTACAGAAAGTGTAAAACCCTATGCCGTTGACGGGCATCGTCATTTACCCGAAATACGTCAGGTGTTGGGTGGTATTGCAGGTCACGATGTCGGGTTAACCTTTGTGCCACATTTAATGCCAATGATTCGTGGTATTGAAGCAAGTTTGTATGCCGTTTTAAATGCTGATGTGGATGATTTGCATAAAATTTATGTAGAGCGTTATCAAGATGAGCCTTTTGTTGATGTTTTAGCGCAGGGTATGATGCCTGAGACACGAAGTGTAAAAGGCTCAAATATGTGCCGTATTTCGGTGTTCCGCCCCCAGGGTTGTGATACTGTGGTAGTTTCTTCAGTGATTGATAATTTAGTTAAGGGTGCAGCGGGTCAGGCAGTGCAAAATATGAACTTAATGTTTTCTCTAAATGAATCAGCAGGGATTAGCCAGGTGGCATTGTTGCCGTAATCATCTATTACAATATCAAAAAATATACGTTAGAACGATTCAGAAAAATAAAATATTAAAAGCTAAACTGAAAAAAAGTATGAGTTAAAAAAGCAGTATGAAATCTAAACAGGTACATAGTAAACATTTAATTTCAATTCATCATCCAAATCGCTGGATAGCCAGCGCAATGGCTGTGTTGCTTCTAATTGCATTTGGTGTGTGGACGGCATATGAGTATGGTCAACATACCGCGGGTTTTTATCAGTCTGAATATGATCAGGAAATAGAACTATTGCGCCAGTCTCTGGATGAGGTGACGGCTGAAAAAGTCAGTATTCTTCGTGAGAATGCCAGGTTATCTCGTGGCAGTGATATTGAGAAAGATGCCAGTGGTAAAATTAATGATTCATTGGCGGACTGTGAAGCTGAAACACTGAAGATAAAAGAAGAGTTAACATTTTATCATAATATTGTAACACCCAGAAAATCCAAACGTGAGATACAGGTTAATAAGGTAGTTGTTACTCCTGCAGCCGATGGCAGTTTTCTGTATAAGGTGGTGTTGATTCAGGTTGGGCGACACGACTATTTGCAAAGGGGGCTGGTAGAACTATCATTTAAAGGTAAAAAAGCGGATGGTACTGAAGTTCGTTTAGATTTGCCCACTGTATCCCTGAAAAAAACAACCAAAAGACAGAAGTTCGGATTTAAATATTTTCAGAACTTTGAAGGTGGTATCAGATTTCCAGAAGGATTTGAGCCATTGTCAATGTTTGTAAAAGCGAAGCCTAGCAGCTCAAAAGTACCCAGGGTTGAAGAAGTCTTCACCTGGGCAGATTTAATTTCTAGAGGAAATGAAGCCAATGTGGGGCAAGAAAACATCCAAATCAACTAAGATCGAAACACTGATCGGAACAGCAATGGAAATACAGGGAGACCTGATTTTTTCAGGCGGTTTACATGTTGATGGAAAAATAGTGGGCAATGTGATTGCCGAAGATGACTCGCATTCAATGCTGGTTCTTAGTGATCAGGGGCAAATAGAGGGTGAAGTACGTGTGCCTTATGTTGTTCTCAATGGTCAGGTCACAGGTGATGTTTTTGCCAGTGAGCGTGTGGAATTGTCCAGTCATGGCCAGGTAAAAGGCAATGTTTATTATAATTTGCTTGAAATGGCCATGGGTGCTGAGGTGAATGGTAACCTGGTGCACTGCAAGGATGAGAAAAAACTCCTTGAATATCAAACAGATGACGCTAAAAAAGAGGCTTCAGATGCCGCGCCAAGCACATCAGCCAGTTAAACGCTTGATCGGATAAAACTTGACTAAATTAGTCAGGTAATGCCAAAATGTGCTGAATTAGAGTTGATATATATTTATAGAATTATTGGAGAGATTGAATGACTGCTGAAACAGCCGAAAATGCAATTCCTGCACCACTGGACTTCACTGATGCTGCAGCGGAAAAGGTAAAATCGCTGATCGAAGAAGAACAGAACCCTAATCTGAAGCTCCGTGTATTTATCTCAGGTGGTGGATGCTCTGGTTTCCAGTACGGTTTTACGTTTGATGAAGAGCTTAAAGACGGTGATACTTCTGTTGAAAATGGTGGTGTTACGCTGCTTATTGATCCAATGAGCTTCCAGTATCTGGTGGGTGCAGAGATCGATTATAAAGAAGACTTACAGGGTGCGCAGTTTGTTATTCGTAACCCGAATGCGCAGACGACCTGTGGCTGTGGATCGTCTTTCTCACCGGCATAAGTTCTGTATATTATGGGCATAAAAAAAGAGACGTTTAACGTCTCTTTTTTTATGCCCATGTATTTTTTAATGTTGTCTGGTTAAAACCAGAAAGAAAAATACAATCGGATAATGCCGGCTGAAAAACTATACAGTGGTTCTGTTCCAGCGGGTGTAGTTGTAACCCTGATATCTCTGAAATTTTCGTAGTCAAATGTCATATAACTATAAAAGAAGTTAGCCGTACCTCGTTCGAATAAGGGCATGTTATCAAATTCATAGGTTACGCCGATATTTAGCGAAACATCAGAAAAAGTACTGAGCTCTTTGTCGCGACCATAGAAGTCAGGTAAAACAATATTAAAGTCAGGAAAAAGGTCACTGTAAAAGCTGGCCTGATCTTGAGTGTAATAGCGATAGCTGGTTTCAAATGTCCAGTTTTCTTCTAGCGGATGAACGTAACCAAGCTCGAATGTGTCCGCTCGAATACTCCATGAATCTGAAAAAAATCGATAGCTGCCAAATAAAGCAGCACGATAAGGTAGATAATATCTAAACCCTAAGCTTGCTGCATTTGTGGTTCTGGTTTCGGGATATTTTTCATCTACAAAAGTATAAGTAGCACCTGATACGTGTCGAACCTGGCGGTATGGATTATTTAAAAAACCTTCATCCGTAATAATGTCATAGTTAAATGACATTATGAGGTTTTTAGTCAGAACCTGGGAGATTGAGGCGCGATAGTTTTTAAATGTAGCGGGCCTTTCAAAACTTGAGTCAGTACTCTTTCCAACGATATTGTCACCAAACGAGTAGCCCAGGCTAATTGTGGTTAATCCACCAAACATTTCCTGACTAATGTTAAAAGACTGGGTTATCGCATCATAATCATTTTCGGTGCTATCAGTATAACTATAGCTGAGTATTGATTTTTCATGTAAGTAGTCCGCACCTAATGAGGTCTGTACACGATTCTCTGTAT
>Ga0316204_10005510_pt1 | contig 20773 bp, 20 predicted proteins | sample 6monrhotite_MG_2_FD_205661 | JGI IMG/M metagenome (GOLD analysis project Ga0316204, IMG submission 205661) | Microbial mat bacterial communities from mineral coupon in-situ incubated in ocean water Damariscotta River, Maine, United States -... | ecosystem: Environmental > Aquatic > Marine >... | reverse complement strand
CAGATACAGCAGGGAGGACCTGTTACCGTTACCCACCCGGATATTACGAGATTCTTTATGACCATACCCGAAGCATGTAGTCTTGTGCTGGAAGCAGGCGTTATGGGAAAAGGAGGAGAGATCTTTGTTTTTGATATGGGCAAATCCGTGAAAATACTTGAACTAGCCAAAAGGATGATTCAGCTCTCTGGCTTAGAGGTGGGCAAAGACATAGACATTGTCTTTTCTGGCTTACGACCCGGAGAGAAACTGTATGAAGAGCTTTTGGATGATAAGGAGAATACCATGGCCACCTATCACCCTAAGATTCTAATTTCTAAAGTAAGAGAACTAGAATTCTCTAATGTGAGAGAAATTTGCGAAGAATTGGAGCAAGGCCTGCTAGACATGGATGAGTTTGAAATTGTAGGCCTTATTAAAAAACTGGTTACTGAATACAAAAGCCGAGAATCTAAATTCGAGGTGTTGGATACCCAATAACCTACTCATCACACTCCCATAAGTTGCGGACCTATCAGTTAAGTTACTGCCCTCACACCATCCGCTTCATTTTCCGCTCAACCCAACTTCATATACACCTTAAGGAATAGCCATATGATCGATTGAGAATCTAATTAGGTGGCGTTGATGATCAAGAAATGATTTGAAGTGAATTGGCGACTGAGTCGCTATTATTGAACTCTTATCTGAACTTAGGTTTCCTCCTTGACGGACTGAACAACTGCTGAATAAAGTTGTCAGGTAAGTACATTTCTATACGAATCTGAAAGATGTAATAGGCATCGTTCTTTTCTGGATTGCCTCTCACGTCTCCGGGTTTTCTAGCTGGCAAGGGGTTTCCTTCCAAATCAAAGCCTTCACCGGCACGATCTACAAATACCATCGCGTGCGCTAATGTACCAGTGCGTGTGGCGGCAGCCAGAGCGTCTTCTGTGGGGTATACAGTACTAACATCGTCTAAATAATCATTGAATAAGAACCTTCTACCTCCTTCAAAAAGAATGTCGATGTACTGATTGGCTTTTAATCTAATACCAATACCAATAGGCACAGTAAGCAGTGTTCCTGCGTAAGGGCCCGTTTCTAATGCTTCAGTATTTAAAGTTCTTAAGTTTATTAAGCCCTCAATGTCGTGATCTCCTTTAGGGTTATTAGCAGTAAGGCCCAGCCCGAACATGATGTAGGGGTTAATTACAGGACGCCTGCTATAACTACCGTTTACTGGTATAAGATTGAAAGTGAATAGTAGGGCTGCTTCCAGGTTGGAGGCTTGGAATGATAAGTTTCGGAAATAGCGGGTATCGTTTTGCCCTTCTCTGCTTCCTCCTCTTTGACCGGAATTTCTTCCGGAATAAACACCACTGGCCGCATCATCACCAGAGATCTGGTAATAATTCAAGTCCAGACGAACACTCATCTGAGATCCTAATTTTTTCCTGAGACCTATGCCAAGGTTTCCGCCTATAGCAGAACCTAAACCATCATAGAATACATCATGCAAATCGCCATGATAACTGGACACACCAGCTCCAAAAGAAAACATCCACGTACGATCGCGTCTTCTTGAGTAGAAGCTTTGTGCATCAGCCACATCAGCTATGCCAATTATTAAAAGTAGTATGAACGCTATTCGCTTCATTTAAAGGAGATTTCCCTTTTTATACAATATACAGTAAAAATAGTAAGATGATGGCGTTTCTACAAAGCTTTAGGTAGGCGAGGAGACGTAAATCTAGTTAAATTTACGTTAAAAGAAAACTCTCTCCTTATACAAAAGAGAGAGTTTAGCGCACCCGGAAGGATTCGAACCCTCAACCCCCAGAGCCGAAATCTGGTATTCTATCCAGTTGAACTACGGGTGCATTGCCTGAATGTATCAGGCCAACAATTCTTGTACCTTGCCAGCAGCGTCTTTGAGCAAGATGGCTGAGTGAACGGCTAAACCGCTGTCGTCTATGATCTTAGCTCCTTCAGCAGCATTGGTTCCCTGCAGTCTGACAATGATAGGCACTTCAATGTCACCAATTTTCTTATAAGCTTCAACCACACCCTGCGCTACCCGGTCGCAACGTACTATACCGCCAAATATATTGATTAATATTGCTTTAACATTGGGGTCTTTTAGTATGATTCTGAACCCAGCTTCAACAGTTTCTGCATTGGCAGTTCCTCCTACATCCAGGAAGTTGGCAGGCTCTCCTCCAGAAAGTTTAATAATGTCCATGGTGGCCATGGCCAGTCCGGCACCATTTACCATGCAACCTACATTACCATCAAGTTTCACGTAGCTCAGTCCAAATTTGCCCGCTTCAACTTCTGCAGGGTCTTCTTCAGAAATGTCCCTCAATGCCAGTAGGTCAGGGTGCCTCATCAAAGCATTGTCGTCAAGGTTTACTTTGGCATCAACTGCTAATATCTTATTATCCGATGTTTTGAGTACCGGGTTGATTTCGAACATGCTCGAATCAGAACTCTCATAAGCTTTGTAAAGAGAAAAGATAAACTTCACCATCTCTTTGAAAGCCTGACCTTCAAGACCAAGTTTAAAGGCAACCTTTCGGGCCTGGAAACCTTGCAGGCCTACACGTGGGTCAATCCATTCTTTTACTATTTTCTCAGGAGAGTTTTCCGCAACCTCTTCAATGTCCATACCACCTTCGGTAGAGGCCATAATCACGTTACAACCTTTTGCGCGGTCGAGCAGAATAGACATGTAATATTCTTTTGGCTCTGAATCACCTGGATAGTATACATCCTCAGCGATCAGCACCTTATTTACCACTTTGCCTTCAGGGCCAGTCTGGTGAGTTACCAGTGTACCACCCAAAATGGCCGATGCCTTTTCTGGTACTTCATCAAGGCTTTTGGCAAGTACTACGCCATTAGAGCCCGTTTGCTGTACTTTACCCTTGCCCCGTCCACCTGCGTGGATTTGGGCCTTCACTACATACCAGCTTGTTCCGGTAGAAGCATTGAGGCTTTTCGCAGCTTCCAGTGCCTCTTCTGCAGAACCAGCAACAATGCCTTCCTGTATCTTTACACCGTGATTTTTAAGTAATTCCTTAGCCTGATATTCGTGTATGTTCATTGCCCAAAATTTTGCCACGAAAGTAACCCATTGGGCTTATAATAACAAGCAAAAACGCGTGAACAAATGGGGAGGTCGTTTCCTTCACGATTAATCTGTATGTTTGAGTTTTTGAGCAAAATGGCATTGTTAAAGGCTTCCGGAATATTTAAGGCGTACGGCAATTTAGAGGTCCTCAAGGGGATAGAGTTGATTGTAGAAAAAGGGCAGATACTATCTGTGGTGGGCGCTTCGGGTGCCGGAAAAAGCACTTTGCTTCATATTCTGGGTACGCTTGACAAACCAGACAGTGGTCAACTGCTTATTCATGGCAAAGAAACCAGCCGAATGAATTCCAGTCAACTGGCTCGTTTTCGCAACCAGGAGATCGGCTTTGTCTTTCAGTTTCATAACCTTCTGCCAGAATTTACCGCTCTTGAAAATGTAATGATGCCGGCTTTTTTAGGGGCACAGAATGGTCGTAATGTTGAAGAAGATGCCTTCGCCTTGCTTAAAAAATTAGGGGTAGGCGCCAGGGCTGATCATAAACCTTCTGAATTGTCGGGCGGTGAGCAGCAACGTGTGGCTGTGGCAAGGTCGTTAATTAACAAACCGGCCATTGTTTTTGCCGATGAACCCAGTGGCAACCTGGATTCAAAGAACGCTAAAGAGCTTCATGAACTGTTTTTTCAATTACGTGAAGACATGGATCAAACCTTCGTGATTGTAACGCACAACGAGGCATTGGCCGAAATGGCCGATCGTAAAATCGAAATAGAGGACGGAAAGATTATCTAGTCTTTTTGGTCACTTTGCAGCGAATAGAAGACTTGCCATACAAGGACTTAGGCAAGTAATATCCCAGGCGGAAACCAAATCTCAAATAAGCATCATTGCCTCCTTCACCTCTGGCACTACCAGCCGGTGCAGCATCCAGACCTAATTCAGGTCTTCTGTCAGAAAGCTGGGCCGCAATCGGGTCTGCAAATGAAGAGGGATCTCTGAAATTAGTACTCACATCATCTAAATACCCTGTAAGGGCCATGGTGTATTGTACCTCTACCTGTAGGTCGATTTCACGAGTTATGAAAAAATTGACACCTGCACCCACCGGGATGACCATCGCTACACTGCCATAGTCAATGCCTTCAGTTCTTAAAGGCCTCAATTCATAATCAGTGCCAGCCAATGTGGCTTTGGGTTTGTTGGTAGTAATGCCCAATCCTAAATGAAAATAGGGATTGGCAAAGGCTCGATCTTTATAACCGGTGTGCGGATGACGAAATCGGTAATAAAGCGCCTGAACGACAAATTCAACATTGTTCGCCTTGAATGACAGGTTTCGCTGACGGTTGGCTCCTATTACAGACAATGAGTCGGCAGCTTTGATGCTATACAATGATAACGAACCACGAATGGCGATGTTATCTGTAAACAAGTGCTCATATGCCAGCGAAGTGCTTAGGCCCACTTGCAATTTATTGTCATTAAATCGCCTCAATTCACCTATATAGGTGTTGATTCCCAAACCGAATGAGGCCTTGGAAATGCGGTCAAAATCTCCTGTAGTAGTGTAGTGTTGTGCCTGTGAAATCGCACAAAAACTGAGCAATAATGCCAGGAAAAGGGACTTTCTAATCATCTATTATAGGTGTTAGTTGCGCCAAAATGCTAAAGTTATAAGTGAAACGCAAAAAAATGCTAGTTATTAGCATCTTTCAATATTTTGATCATTTCACTTATGTGGTTGGCAGCGCCAAACATGTTTTGGTAAGAAGCGGCAATCTTGCCTTGCGGATCAATGAGATAGGTGATGCGCTTGGGCACTCCAATGACTGGAACCAGGGCCTCGTATTTTTTACAAATCATGCCTGACGGATCGGACAGCAGCTCAAAGGGTAGTTTATGTTGCTCTTTGAAGCGGGTATGTGTTTTGATGGAGTCACGGCTAATGCCCAAAACCGGGATTTCCAGATTTCTGAATTCGCTAAATTCATCGCGAAAAGTGCAAGCCTCTTCAGTACAGCCAGGTGTAAAGTCTTTGGGGTAGAAGTACACAATGCAGGCTTTGCCGGCCATGTCTTTACTCAACACAAAACGGTCTCCTGAAGTACTCATCAGGTCAATTTCCGGAGCCTTGGTTCCTTTCTTTAGTGGCATGGTTTCTTTCGGTTAGGCAATAATCGCCAATGTCCTTCTTAATTGTAACAGATTATTTCAAATTCGCGCATGCTAAGCCGCGGAGTAAAATACATGTTGTTGGCCACTTTTGTTTTTGCATTGATGAATGTGGCTGTAAAGTATGTAGGTCGCATTCCGGCTGTTGAAGTTATCTTTTTCCGCTCTATAGTGTCACTGGTTATGTCAGGGGTGGCTTTGAAGTCGCAAAAAGTACCGCTTTTTGGCAACAACCGGAAGATTTTGATCGCACGAGGTGTGGCAGGTTCTATTGGTCTCATATTATTTTTTGCCACGCTACAGGCCGTGCCACTAGCCAGTGCGGTCACCCTCATGTTTTTATCACCTGTCTTCACGGCCATATTGGGAGTATGGATTGTGAAGGAAAGTGTGAAATGGGTGCAATGGTTGTTCTTTGCCATGTGCTTCATAGGCATTCTCGTGATTCAGGGTTTTGATGAGCGAGTATCGTTTTGGTGGGCTGTTGCGGGCATAGCGGCTGCCTTTTTCTCTGGCATAGCTTATAACATGATCAGGAAATTGAAAGAATCGGAACACCCTTTGGTCATCGTTTTTTACTTCCCCCTGGTTACTTTACCGGTTACTATCATTTACTCCTTTTTCGACTGGGTTATGCCTGTAGGAGAAGAATGGCTGATTTTATTGCTCGTAGGAGTACTTACACAAATCGCTCAGTATTTCATGACCAAGTCGTATCAATCTGAAGAATTGAATAAAGTAGCCAGTGTGCAATACATAGGAATTTTGTATGCTTTAGGATTTGGCTGGATAATTTTTGATGAGACTTTTAACTTTATGACTTATCTGGGCATGAGCCTGGTGCTGGTAGGGGTTATTCTTAACGTGGCCTACAAGCACCGAATGACTGCCAAAAAGCGCTAAACATGAAACTCTATCAGATCGACTCGTTTACCCAAGAGATTTTTAAAGGCAACCCGGCCGCTGTCTGTATTGTAGAAGACGACTTACCAGAGGAGCAAATGCAGCTCATTGCTTCTGAAATGAACCTTTCTGAAACGGCCTTTGTAAAACGTTACAATTCACATTGCAACCTGCGCTGGTTTACTCCAGCTCAAGAAGTACCCCTTTGCGGGCACGCTACTCTGGCAGCAGCCCATGTGTTGTGGTCGCATGGCTATTGGCCCAAAGAAAAAGACATTGAGTTCAATTCGCTAAGTGGCTCTCTGTATACCAGGCTTGAGGGCGACCTGATTACCATGGATTTTCCAGCTACTGTGCCCAATCCCAACCCCAATATTTATAAACCTGAGCTTGAAGAAGAACTGGGTGTGACTATTCAGGAAGTGCTTACCGTGCCCAATGAGTTGATCTTAATTATGGGAGAAGCTGAGTTGAGAAAGCTCAAACCTGACCCAGGGTTCATAGGCCGACAGGCAAAAAATGGCGTCATTGTTTCAGCAGAGTGTGAAGAGGGTGACCATGATTTTGTCTCAAGGTATTTTGCGCCAAACCTGGGCATCAATGAAGACCCTGTTACTGGTTTTATGCATACCATTCTTACTCCTTATTGGGCCGGAGTAATGAATAAGCATGAGTTCTACGCTGTTCAGGCATCGGCCAGGGGAGGAGAGATGAAGACAGAGCTCAGAGGCGAACGGGTTTTGCTCAAAGGTCATGCAGTAGAGTTTTTTGAAACTTCCATTAAGCTATAGCAAAAACACCACTTCCTGAATAGAAAGTGGTGTTCTGTCATTTAGGTTGGTTTACCTCCACCAAAGTGCAAATAAGATGGCGATCATGAGTGCGATGATTCCGTAAAGAAATCTTGTGAGTTTATTGCAACAGTCATCTTTGTCATCAGTCCTGGTAGGTGTACCAGTCTGTGGATTGTCTGGAATTAGAGGCGTACTGCCTTCTACATACTTAGAACGCATGGCCTCACGTTTTACTGCTTCCCCATCACGACTTCTGCCAGTGGCCCTAAAAGTGAAGTTGTAGGTGCCTTCTTCATAGGTTTGGGTAAATAATTTACCATAGTTGCCATCGTCTGCATCGTCATCTGCATGGGCTCCGTCATCTAAAAGGCTGTAGTTATACATAGTGCCTCTGGGGCTTTCCACTTCTACTGTCACATTGCAGCCGGTTACCGGCAGACCAAACTCTGTAACCATTGCATTGAGCTTAATGGATTCACCCACTTTGACAATACCTGGTGCTACAAAGGGAGTCATGCGGAAATTTGAACCGGCCCCAATGGCAATGCCATACATAATGGGTTTGTCGTATTTGTCACAATTGTCTGGTACGAAACCAAAACCAAAGTCTGTGTCATGTGACTGGCCAGTCAGATCGGTAGACCTGGTACCCGAATGAACACAAGCTCTACCATTGTGTTTCAAAATCACTTTCCATACACCAGCATAGCGTGTGATTTCACCTGCCGGAAATTTAAGTTCTATAAACCTTGCCGTACTTGTGATGCCAGACCTTAGTTGAAAACCGGCAGGAATAGACGTAATGTCGAAAATGGTGCCATTCGGTGATTCCAGGTAGAAGGGAATACGAATAGAATCTTTGTCATAAATCACTACCATCAGTCCGGTATCACCTTGCAGTATGTCAAATGGGACGGTATGTGTTTGATTGGGGTCTATGTAGTACACCGGGTCTGAGATAACCGATAGGTCCACAGCATCCATGAAAATCTGTGTGAAGTATTTTTCCAGGGAAAATAGGTCGGTGCCACTAAAGTCGGTCACGTGCAGGTAATCACCGGAAGTCTCATTGGCCAAAACGCTGAGTCTGGCAGTGTCAATACTATCACCAATGCCTACTGCATACAGCTTTTTACCACTGGGAGCAGGAAGTGCCGTATGCCCATCTTCTCCAAGCAACGAGTAGGTCACTCCGTCATCTGGGTCGGTATAAGCCGTATTGTCTTTGCCATCGGTCAGTACCACAATCACAGAGTTTAGTGCCGCTGGCGTGGTCGATCGTGGGTTATCATCAATGTCTTTCTCAGCCACCCTTACACCCCCGGCTATGCAGGTGCCGCCCGTTGGGTTAAAGTTGGTAGAGTTGATGTTACCGGCTATGGTTGACTGATTGGAACTGGTGATGTCCTGAATGTTGGAAACTACATCGGGAGTAGCATTGAACCTCACCAGGCCAACCCGGTCTTCTACATCAGGCCTCAATAACTCCACAAAGAGCTGCCCTGCATTGATAGATACATCACTTTTAATTTCACCACCAGAAGGATCACCCATACTGCCTGAACGATCCATTACCAATTCGGCATCCACTTTTACAGCTTCTATGATCTCTGCCTGCAAGTCGTGCGTAATGGTGGCGGCAAGTGAAGAGTCATTGTGGTTTTCAAATACCAACTCGGCCTGGTAGGTGCCGGGGCTGTCATCTGCAAAGAAGGTAACTCCAAAAACTACTTCACCAGAACCTGAACTGCCTCCACAAGCCGAAACAGGGTCTACCGAAAAGCTGGTGTCTGATAAGGGGGAGGTGATGGAACCACCATCTTCTTGTATACCAAATAGTGAGGCATCTGTGCCATCAATACGCACATCAAAGTTTAAGGTGCCGTCACCGGTGTTTTCTACCCGTACGGTTGCTACGGTTCTAAAACCCTCCTGTACATCTCCCAGGTCTATGTATGGGCCAGAAGGCACATCTATGCTCATGGCGGCATTGGCAACACAACCTTCACCAGAAAGGTTGATGGTTCGTGTGCCACTATAAGCGCTTGTGGTAAAGGAAATGCTTTGTGAGTAGTTGGTTTCCGCAGAAGGACTAAAATCGATATTGAGTGTGTGCGAACTGCCGCGTGAAAGGGTGCCGCTATAAGCCGACCAGGAGAAATTGGAGCCCGATGAAGCCGGTATGTTCAGAGTAACATCAGCCTCACCATTGTTGCTTATGGTAACACTGCGAGAATCGGTAGTGCTTACTGGTACAGAGCCAAAGTTTACATTGGAAGAATAAGACAATGAAAGGTTGGCATTTCTGGCATCTCCTTCACAGTCCAAAGTGGTGTCGCCATTTGAGGGGGAAAGGCTGATGGGTAATGATTCGGAATAGGAGCCAACTGATGAGGCATTGAATTCCACATCAACTGTCATGCTTTCTCCGGGGTCCAGCGTCACAGGTAATGAACGTGAGGTACTGCTCACACTGAAATTGGTGCCATCGGTAATGGAATTAACCACTAAGCAATCGGTGCCTGTGTTTTCAATGGTGAATTGCTCTTCATGAGAGCTCAAGGAAGGGTCTACGCCTGTACCTAGTACGATGTCGGGGAAGGAGTGCGAATTGGGTGAGACATCAGATTCTCCTTCGGGCCGGGTAATAGAGCCAATGGTACTACTAGCATCGTATACATAAACATGGGTACTGGTCACCTCTGCAGTTATTACACCGGTAGGTGAAAATGATCCCATCCAAATAAGACTGTCACCGTTGTCACTTCTCCTACAGGCCACATTGTGAAAAGTGGTGCCATCGGTCATAACAATCACAAATAGGTCGCCTTGTGTAGGAGAACACCAAACTGATGGAGGAGCTACAGATGAAGATCGGGTATAAGAACCAATGTTGGTCGAGGTTAAAGATCCATCGGCTACATTTACATGGTAAATGTTGGTGCCTCCCGCACTGTCTGCCGTCATCACCAGCAGGTATTTATTGGAGCCGCTATAGGCCATGAATTTCAGGTCGCCACTAGGAGGCAGTGGAAAGGAAATATAATTAGAGCCATTGTCTACCGAAAGGTAGGGGCTGGATGCTGCCAGGTCTATTTCTACATTGGTGACACCATCTGCGAGGGTTTCGGTTACACTGCCGTCTCTCCACCAGAGACCGGAGCCGGAATTATAAAAAGATCCGTTTGTTAAATTTAAACATGCCATAGTTGAAAGAATAATTATGATTTACCCTTCTATGGCTGGATATGGAAAAAGTAACCCGGTTAAGTGAAAAAAAATCGAAAAATATTCACTTATTCAAACAATTTCAGGCTCTGGGCACCTTTCCTGCGCCCTTACATACATCGCATGATTCCTTCCCTCTTAACGCTATCCAGTACCCTTTGCCTTCGCATTTACCACATTTTTTAAAATCGGAAGGGACTAATACCTTTTTAAGCAGGAAGTAGACAATGAGTATTGCGGCTATAAATATGCCAAGTCGAATGAATCCCATGGGTTAATTTTTGAATAGAATATAGCTGCTTGTTCCCGGTACCGTGATTACGCTGGAACTCACCGTTTTCAGACCTCTTTCATCAATGGTTTTACCATTGGCAACCAGCTGCCAGGGGCCTTCGGGAATTGACAAGGTTTTGTTCAGTGGATGTGCATTGAAAATGACGAGAATTTCTTTCCAGGAATCACCATTGGCGTGGTCTTTCAATCGATACATCAGCGAAAGTTCATCGGGTGTGTCCAGGAACTCCAGCCGCTGCTGAATCATGTCAGTAGTAGGCATGCGAAAAGCTGGGTGTGCCTTTCTCAAAGCAATCAATGATTGGTAGTAATTGCCAACTTCCTGGAATTTGGTCTTTCGGTTCCAGTCTATCTGATTTACGGCATCGGGTGACTCAAAGCTGTTTTCTACGCCTTCTTTGGTACGCAGCATTTCCATTCCGGCATGAATGAAGGGCACCCCCTGAGAGGTGAGCACTATGGTTTGGGCCAGTTTATGCATTTTAATCAGGGCTGCTTCTGAGGCATCTGGCATAGAAATGCTCAGTTTGTCGAACAGGGTGTGATTGTCATGGCAAGACACATAGTTGATACACTGCGCGGGCTGTGGTGCCCAGGGTGAATCAGAATAGTTGACATCTCCATAATTGAGCTGTGGGTGTTGTGTCGACCCTACAATTCCAAATTTGATGCTCTCTTTCAGGCCAGACTTCTGGCTCACAAATCCACGGTCGTGATGATCGAAAACACTGCCTTTGAGGCCATCTCGCAAGTCATCGCTAAAGGCCGCTATGTGTTGCAGTTTGCGTGTGTTGGCCTTCACCGCCTGCTGCTCATAGGGCAAGGGACTATCACCGGCTGTCCATCCTTCACCATACACAAATATGCTGGGGTCAATGGCTCGCAGCGCAGCGGAAACCTCATTCATCGTTTCCACATCGTGAATGCCCATTAAGTCAAACCGGAAGCCATCGAGGTGATATTCTTCCGCCCAATACTTCACCGATTCAACAATGTACTTACGCATCATTTCCCGCTCTGAGGCGGTCTCGTTGCCACAAGCTGAGGCATCAGAAAAGCCACCGGCTTCATTTTGGCGATAGTAATAGTTGGGCACCAGCTGGTTGAAGTTTGAGTCTTCAGTCTGTCCCGTATGGTTGTACACAACGTCCAATACCACCCTCAGTCCTTGCGCATGCAGCGCCTGCACCATTTGCTTGAATTCTCTTATCCTCACACGGCCATCGAAGGGGTCTGTAGCAAAACTGCCTTCTGGCACATTGTAATTGAGCGGGTCGTAGCCCCAGTTGTATTGAGCTGTATCCAGTCTTGTTTCGTCTATAGAGCGGTGGTCGAAGGAGGGAAGCAAGTGAACGTGTGTCACTCCAAGCGATTTAATATGGTCCAGCCCGGTACTCAAACCAGCGGGGTTTTTTGTGCCCGTTTCTGTCAGGCCCAGAAATTTTCCCTTGTTTTTGATGCCCGAGCTTTCGTGAATGGAAAGGTCTCTTACCTGCAGTTCATAAAGAATGATATCATTATAAGAAGCTAAGGCTGGTCGCTGGTCGTTTTCCCAACCTTCCGGGTCAGTGTCTGCCAGGTCTATCACCATGGATCGGTGACCGTTAACTCCCACCGCTATGGCATAAGGATCAGCTTTTTCCTGTTGCCAGCTACCGTTCTGCTTTACCTGAAAAGTGTAGTAATTATTATTTTGATCACCCCTGACTGTAAGGTGCCAACTACCCTGGTCTGACTGCCTCATGTCCCATGTGGCAATTTGCCTATTACCATGTCCTGCTTTGTAAAGATGAATCCTTACGGCCGAAGCAGCTGGAGACCAAAGTCTGAAACTGGTTTTTTCAGGAGTGTAGGAAAACCCAAGGTCGGAGCCCTCATAAACCGGATAGTCCTCGTAGGAATTGTATTCAGTTTTTGGTACGCAGGAAACAGTCATAAACAAGTAGGCAGCTATGCAAAAAGAAATCAAACCCCGAGTCATAGGGAAAAGTTTTAATGTCCTCCGCTGGCTTGCAGTTTGCCGCCACCGGTTTTACTTTCTTTCACCATCAACCAGAGTACCGAAGAGATACCCAAAGCAATGGCGCTAATGACATAAATAGTGGTTTTATCTGCCTGGCCATCTATATAGCCACCCAGGCTGGATGCACCCAGTTGAGGGATAACTACAGAAAGGTTGAAAAGCCCCATATAAAGCCCCATGCGGCTCTGATCTACCGTTTCAGACATGATGGCAAACGGCAAACTTACTACCGCTGCCCAGCCTACGCCCACGACTATCATAAACAGGTAAAAGGCGGTTTCAGAAGTGCCAAAGAATATGATCAAGGCATAGCCAATGGCCATGGTAGCAATGCAGAGCATGTGGGTTTTTACCCGGCCTATTTTCTTGGTAATGGGCTCAAGTACCAGGGCTGGTAACAGAAAACCCACCGTATTGAGCACAGCGAAAGCAATACCAGTAATCAGGCCTATGTTATTATTCTGGGCATCTGAAAGGGTTGCAGTGGTTTCAAAACCCATGATCACCTCCTTGATATAAGCAAAAGAGTAAACAAACATGGTTTGTACGCCCAACCAGGTAAATGCATGTGCCACACATATTTTAAGAAATTGGGGCATGTTGGTTTTGCTGCCTGCTTTCTGCTTCCCTGATTCATCTTCATTGAGCAGCCTTGGCTCTGTAATGAACAGGGTAGGGATGATAGAAAAGATGAATACCAGGCCAGCACCCATATAGATGAGCACGTAATTGCTCACAAAGGCACCAATGAGGTAGGCAATCACGCCAAAAAAGCCCGAAACGGTTTGCATCCAGGTATAGCCCTTTGTTCTGGTGGGGCCTTCTGTGGTTACATCGGCAATGATGGCGCGGGTGGGGTTAAAGCTAATGTTGATGGCCAGGTCGAGCGATAGTGCTACCGCTATGGCTACGCCCAAAAATTCTTCAACGCCCAGAAAGCTGCCAATCACATCAATATTAGGCAGTGCCAATAACATTAATGCCGCGATGATGCCCCCAATGAGGATGAAAGGGCGCCTGCGGCCTCCCCAAAACCAAACACCATCACTCACCAGGCCTATAATGACCTGGCCAATGATTCCGGCTAAGGGACCGGCTGCCCAGACAATGCCAATTTCATGAAGATCAAAACCGAATTTGGTATTCAAAATCCAGCTCAAGGCCGCAATTTGAACCGAAAGTGCAAAGCCCATTGCCGTGGCCGGAAGGCTCAGGATAGCAAAAAATGATTTGTCAAAGTTCTTCTGAATAGGAAGCATGCTGATTCTTTAAAAAAGGCTAAAGTGAAAGATAGCTTTTTATAAAGGAAACTGAAATGCACACGTTTGCATTGGCTTCAACGTAAAATGCCGCGAATTGCTCCGCGACACTTTATCAGGAAGGATGAACGAAATTATCTTACACTGAAGGTAGCCTGACCTATTTCGTAGGTATCGGAGAGGATATTGATTTTATAATTTCCTTTGTCAAACTCCGAGCCTTTGTCGTATATAAAGGTCAGCTCCTGTTTTGAATTGTCGAATACGATTTCCTGCATCGAGGTGTAGAATTGCTCTTTGCCGTCTACTTTGAAAGAACCAGAACCTTTGGCTACATCAAAAACTACATTGCCGGCAGGGTCTACCACCTGAATCATGATCTGATGACCTGCTACTGGTGCCACATCATTATCGGCTATGTTAAAGGTGACTTTTACCTTCTGGGCCTGTCTGCTGCGGAAGTCACCCTCACGCTCTTTGCCGCGCTTGTTGATGTTAAATACTTTTACGTTTTCCGCCCTCAATTTAGCCGCCAGGTTCACTTGCTGTTTCAAGTCTTCCTCTCTTTGTTGCTGCTCCCTGATAGTAGCATTCAACTCGTTTTTATCAACCTTGAGGTCATTGTTCTCTACCAGTAGAGCAGTATTGAGCTCTTTCAGCTCTTTTATCTCCACATCCTTAGCCACCAGCAGCTCCTGATACCCAGTCACTTTGCGGTCGAGCCTTTGGATCAAAGCCTTATTGGCCCTGCGGGTTCTTTGCAGCTGGTCGCGTTGAGCAGAGATGGAGTCTTTCAATACCACCAGTGAGTCAATGTCTTCACCCAACTCTGCCAGTTCCACTATTCTGGTACTAAGTTCACCACCAATGCTATCGAGCTGAGCGGTCAGCTGAGTTTTGGTGTCGTCAAACTCTGCCTGCAATACTTTGCGCTCTTCAGAATCTGTATAAATTTTATAAGCAGCTCCGGCTGCAATAATCACTATGACTGCGATTAGGATGATCCTGATCTTATCCCTGTTCCTTGTCTGGTTGGTTTCGTTCTCGCTCATCCGACTAAACTCTTAGTTTATGCAACTTAATAACGTGTAAATGGGTAATTATTGGGCGAAGTACATAAAAGTTTTTTAAATATGCCAATGCCTTCTGATAGAACCGAAAACATTGAAATTATGGACGAGTCTTATTGGTCCAATCGCTACCAAAAAGGCTCCACTGGTTGGGACATAGGCCATGTGTCAACACCCCTGAAAACCTACATTGATCAGCTCAGTGATAAGGGCCATAAAATCCTAATTCCCGGTGCGGGCAACAGCTATGAAGCAGAGTATTTGTGGCAGCAGGGTTTTCACAATATCCATGTGCTCGACATTGCCGAAGCACCATTGAGAAATCTTAAACAGCGAATACCAGGTATACCTGAGTCGCAGCTGATAAAGGAAGATTTTTTTGAGCATAAAGCTGGATATGATCTTATACTGGAGCAAACCTTCTTTTGCGCACTGGATCCCAAGCTAAGAACCGACTACATTCATAAAATGCATTCTCTGCTTAAGCCAGGCGGCAAACTGGTAGGGCTGCTCTTTAATATTCCGCTTTTTTCAGACCATCCACCTTTTGGTGGGCATAAAGATGATTATCTACCGCTGTTTTCACAGAAGTTGAAAGTTGATTTGATGGAAGTAGCTCATAATTCCATTGAACCCAGGGCCGGGTCTGAGCTTTTCTTCAAAGCAATCAGATCAGAAGGCTAGTACATAATGCTCTTTTTGAAGAGCTGGATCAAAGAAGAGAATGCCGCCCTCAAAAAGATCAAGCGAAAGGCTGACTTCTGACCGGTCTTTGAGCACTTGCCAGGCTCGGTTCATTTCGGCCGACCAATGAATGTCGTCTACTACCACAATACTTTTTTGATGTAAATGGGGGAGTAGCTGCTCAAAATATCGCAGCGTGGGTTCATAGCGGTGGTTAGCATCCATATAAGCAAGATCTACCTGAGAGACTTGTTCAAGCAATGGGCCTAGTTTTTCGTCAATGTTGCCTTCTACTATGGTGATGTTCCGGGCCTTTAGTGCCTCAAAGTTTTCATGGGCTATGGCTGCTATGGCCGCACTGCCTTCAAAAGTATGAATGGATGCGGATGGGTTTGCCTGGGCCATGTGTAGCGTGTTTAAACCCAGTGAGGTGCCCAGTTCGATAATGGTTTGAGATTGGTAACGAGTGATAAGCCGGGCCAAAAGCCTGGAGAATTTGGCAGGGGAGGAAGCATGCCTGGCGATGGTGGAGACTTTTCTCTCCGGTGCATTGCTCAACCGTGAGCCAGCACCCAGATCTTCAACGGCTATCAGCCTGTGGTCGCTCAGGAGTTTTTGCCGCAGTACCTCAATGGGTTCAAAGCCTTGTCGGACATCGGCCTTAATGCACTTAGTATATAAGTTGTATAAAAAAGGAGAGTGCAGTGAATGCTGATTGACCCGGTGCAGCCAATGCCATCCAAATTGTAAAACAGGGTATAGTTTGCTCAATTGAGTAGGTAGGGCACTACCATGGTAAACTCAGGAATGATCACTTCAAACTGAGAACCATCTACTACTTTTTCCATCATGTAGGTGCCGTGCATTTTGCCCAGGCCCGAGCGAAGATTACAACCCGATACATACTGATGCACCTGGCCCGGCTCAAGTATAGGCTGCTGACCCACCACGCCTTCACCTTCCACTTCACGGATGGTATTGTTGGCATCGTGGATGAACCAGTGCCTTCTTAAAAGCTTGACTGTGTAGTTACTGTGATTCTCAATAGTGATGCGATAAGTGAAGACATAATGTAGCTGTGTCGGACTAGAATACTCCGGCTGATAATTGGTTTCTACACTTACCTGAACGCCCTCAGTTATAGCGGTAACAATCATTTTGTCATTCACTTCTTTGATTTAAAGTTATCGATTAGTTTTAGAAATGCTAAAAAGGGGCTTGAAAAATCGATGGATGTAAAAATTGCCGAAAGCTGGAAGAATGCGCTGAAAAGCGAGTTTGAAAAAGAATATTTTGAAAAGCTGACGACCTTTGTGAAGGAAGAGTATAAAACTCAGAAAATATACCCTCCGGGCAAGGAAATATTTCGTGCCTTCGACCACTGCGATTTTGATCAGGTAAAGGTGGTTATCCTGGGTCAAGACCCATATCATGGGCCAGACCAGGCCAATGGTCTTTGTTTTTCAGTGCGTGAGGGGGTACCATTTCCTCCTTCTTTGGTCAATATTTTCAAAGAAATTAAGAATGACCTGGGCATAGATATGCCACCACATGGCTCGCTCGACCGTTGGGCAGCACAGGGGGTGCTATTGCTCAATGCTACCCTGACTGTAAGAGCACATCAGGCGGGCTCTCACCAACAGAAGGGTTGGGAACAGTTTACCGATGCGGTAATTCACAAACTGGCGACTGAACGCTCGGGCTTGGTGTATATGCTTTGGGGTAGTTATGCTCAGAAGAAGGGGGGCTTCGTAAACGCGTCCGACAACCTGGTGCTCAAGTCTCCGCACCCTTCACCACTTTCTGCTTATAGGGGCTTTTTTGGCAACGGGCATTTCTCCAAAGCCAATGCTTATCTGAAGCGTCAGGGCAATAGCCAAGTAAATTGGTAGGGTAATTTCCGTTTTAATTCTGAAGGGTCTCAGGCTGTGTCTTTTGTGCCGTCTTTGCGTTTTTTTATAGTCAATTGGTCGTTTTTTTTACAAAACAATCGATTGCCGGTTAAAAAAGCACATATTTTGGTTAATGATCTTCTGTGATTTTTGCCTGATATACTTAAATTTGTCACTTCAGATTTTTCGTAAAAGAAAAATTTGTCTTTGAGGCAATACTTAGAATTTTTCGAAACTAAACTACACAACCGAATGAGAAAGTTCTTTTTGTTAACTGCACTACTGTTTTTTGGAGTAGCTGCATTTGCACAGACAGAAGAGGAATATGAGTTCCTTGATTTGTCTGAAGAGATTGAGGAAGTTGAGGTTCCTCGTTATGAAAAGAAGCATTACTTGGGTGAGAAGTTTACAAAAATGTTCTTTGCACTAAAAGAGCAGTATGTATACACTCCCGAGAAGACGTCTATCAATATGGACCCTTCTCCTACCACTGAAAAGCCTGCCATCTACAATTCTGTAAAGAGGATGGACAAGTACTACAGAAGGCTTTTGAAAAAAGGCAAAATCAGTAAGGAAGAGGTCATAAAAAAATTATCCACTATTGTGGCTGTGGGCTACTCTATCAGATATGAAGAGACACAGACCCTTGAGGACATGCTTTGGAAGATGAAGGATCCTACTAAACTGGAAGCTTTGTTCACAGAGAAGATCGTACTCAATTAAGAGTTTTTACTAGACTAACTATCTGTTTAACCCCTTGACATTGGTCTTGGGGTTATTTTTTTGCCTTTACTTTAAAACTGAAGAAAGTCGTCCATGGTAAGCACTCCCTTTTGACCTGTAATCCATGAGGCGACCATGATGGCACCTCTGGCAAAACCTTCACGACTATGTGCCGTGTGTCTGATGTCTATGCTGTCAATGTCTGACTGATAATTGATTTCATGGGTACCTGGAGTAGGGTCTACTCTTTCTGAGATGATAGGCAATACACCCGCTTCGCTACTATTTTCATTTTTCCAGCTACTTAAAGCATCGTTTTGATCAATGATGCCTTCGGCCAGGGTGATGGCCGTACCACTGGGAGCATCCAGTTTTTGGGTGTGATGTATTTCTGTCATGCCAGCCTGGTAACCAGCTTTACCATTCATTAGCCGGGCCAAAAATTCATTGACTTTGAAGAAGATGTTCACGCCAATGCTAAAGTTGGAAGCATAGAGGTAGGTGCCATTATGCTCTGTGCAATAGGCGTCTAACTCAGCCTTGTGCGATAGCCATCCGGTGGTGCCCACTACTACAGGAATGCTGTGATCAACGCACCATTTGATATTGGCTACTGCTGCAGCCGGTTGGCTGAAGTCAATGGCCACGTCAATTTCTTCGGCAATGAGATTGCTCAACTCCTCACGGTTATCTATGTTGATTTTTCCCGCGATATGATGTCCGTCAGCGGTGGCCATGGCATCAATCATCTGACCCATTTTGCCATAACCAAGCAATAAAATGTTCATGAATTCTTCTTTTGTAATTGGGGGAACTAACGCCCAATTGGGATGGTAAAACCTATGCCCAGGTACGGAGCTCCGTTATTGATAACACCTAATTTGGGTTTGAGGTTCAGGCCCAGGTTTTCATCTACATCAAAGCCCTTCAGGTGGGCATCGATGGCTGCCTCTGCAATGTTAAGCACATAAACGCCAAGGGTAACCAGATACAGCAAGTCGCGATTGCTGCGCCAGGTATCGGCTCTTCTACGATATACCCTCAGGGCATTTTCGTCTATTACATTACCAGCGTCTTGTTCGGCAATAAGTTCTTTGGCCAGGCCTTCCCAATGCAGTCGTGCGTCATTGTTGAAGTCTATGTAGTAGATGGCCAGGCCAAAGCCTCCATATAATATGGGTACCTTCCACCAGCTGTCGTTGTAGATTTGACCAAGGCCAGGCAGTAGGGCCGACCTGCGTGATGCTACTTTGGGGTCGTAAAATTTCTTGGGTTTTTTAAGCTTGGGCGCTTTGGGTTCTGTTTCCTCAATGCGCAAGCCATCTAATAACTGCAAACTATCTTTCTGCGCCTGAAGCCCGTAGCTGAGGGTGAGTAAGAGTAGTACAGCGGCTATGCGAATTTTCATTACAAGTCTATGATCTCCAAAATGCGGTTCAGATCTTCGGTGGAGACAAATGGTATTTTAATCTCTCCTCTTGACTGACCGTCTGCTTTGAGGCTCACCCGGGTGCCAAAGTGCGAAGACAGCTTGGTTTGAATTTGCTGTACTTCGTATTTCCTATGTGGACTATTGTTGGCCTTTTCGGGCCTTGCCTTTTCTGCCTTAGGAGCCATCAATTCGCGTACCAATTGTTCAACTTTTCGTACAGAAAGGTCTTCGTTAACAATTTTTTGGAAAATATGCAGCTGTTTGTCCACATCTTCCACATTGATGATGGCCCTTGCGTGGCCCATTGAGATTTTCTTGTCGCGCAGCCCTGCCTGTACATCTGGTGGCAGCCTGAGAAGTCTGAGGTAATTGTTGACCGTGGTTCGGTTTTTACCAACCCTTTCTCCCAACTGCTCTTGTTTCAGGTCACATTCTGATAGTAGGCGCTGGTAGCTCAGAGCCACTTCTATGGCATTGAGGCTTTCGCGCTGAATGTTTTCTATCAAGGCCATCTCCAGCATTTGCTGGTCATCGGCCGTGCGCACATAGGCAGGTATGGCCTCAAGCCCGGCTATTTTAGAAGCCTGGAACCTACGTTCACCCGAAATGAGCTGGTATTCGTTCTCAGCCAACTTGCGAACGGTAATGGGCTGAATGATGCCTTGTACTTTGATCGAATCGGCCAGCTCTTCCAGGGCTGTTCTGTCAAAATGGGTACGGGGCTGGAAAGGATTTACCTGAATGTTTTCCAGGTCTATTTCATTGATGGAACCGGCAGGGTTTCTGTCGGTACTTAGTTCCTTATTGCTCGTGTTAGAATCTTCTAAAAGTGCTCCCAACCCTCTGCCCAGTGCATTCTTCTTTCTTGGAGTCTTTGCCATGATTTAAAAATTATTTAGCGCTGTCAGCGATTTCCTGACCCAGGTTCAGATAGGCGAGAGCTCCTTTGCTTTCGGCATCGTGAACAATGGCGGGTACACCAAAGCCTGGTGATTCGCTTAATTTAACATTTCTGGGGATGATGGTATTGAAAACTATGTCTTTGAAGTGGGTTTGTACCTCTTCAACTACCTGGTTTGAGAGCCTCAGCCTTACATCATACATGGTGAGTAGAATGCCTTCTATCTGAAGCTCACTGTTCAAACGCTTTTGTATGATCTGAATTGTGTTCAAAAGCTTGCCCAATCCTTCTAATGCAAAATATTCACACTGTACTGGTATTAGTA
>Ga0316204_10005509_pt1 | contig 20774 bp, 19 predicted proteins | sample 6monrhotite_MG_2_FD_205661 | JGI IMG/M metagenome (GOLD analysis project Ga0316204, IMG submission 205661) | Microbial mat bacterial communities from mineral coupon in-situ incubated in ocean water Damariscotta River, Maine, United States -... | ecosystem: Environmental > Aquatic > Marine >... | reverse complement strand
CATCTATTACGAGGCCTCAGCCGAAGCGTGGCAGATGTGGCTTAAGCAGCAGACGATGCTGATTAACGAAAACCGCCTGGTGCCGATTGAGCCGCGTGCGCGTAAATTCCTTGAAGCTGAGATGGAAAAGTTTTTCTTCGGTGGCGGTTCAGAAATCCCAGAAGGTTACGTTGCACCTGAAAAATAGGGCAAGCTAAAAAACAGGGCTTTTGTCTTGTTATGCTCTTATCTGATTGAATTAATTGCCTTGTTTGTTATTATGAGCGTGCCCAAAGGAAGTATTCTTTGGGTAGAGCGCGGCAATCTCGACGCTATGTGAATCACTGAGTTAAGAGATTACTTCGTCGCTTCACTCCTCGTAATGACAATTAATCTGAGGTTTCTTAATTAATTTGGCGGTGTCGAGGGGGTAGGCTACCCATCTGCATCCCGCGCACAACGAAAGCCGACATCGGTACTCGCATTTTCGGGTGCGGTGTGGGCACGACGTGCGCCACGGAAGAAAGTGCTCAGGCCGTAGTGGCCCATGCCAGCACCGCCACCCTTCACCATGCGATGTTGTTTTGCGTAGTTGGGGTCATCAAAATCGGTGCCATTGTAAGGGTGATAAAGATCGGCGACCCACTCTGAGACATTGCCGCCCAGATCAAAAATACCATAATACGAAACATCTTTGGGAAAGCTACCGGGTGGCATGATCGATTCATCGCTTTCCTGTCCAGACTCATCACCAATATTTTCACCCGAGTTGGCAAGCCCTTGCGACCACTCCGAGCCCCACGGATATTCATTGCCATCGGGGCCGCGTGCCGCCTTTTCCCACTCCGCCTCTAAGGGCAGGCGTTTGCCGATCCAGCGGCAGTAGTCATCCGCATCAAACCAGTTCACGGCGGTTACGGCCAGTGCATCGCGCTGCGCCTGTTTGGTAAATAGCGCCTCCAGCAATTGGGCTTTATCCAGCGCGTCGGGGTTGATATCAAGGTTGAAGTAGTCGCTCGAGATCCAGCGCAGGTTATCGATATGGGCGTTGCGGAGTTTGTCATCACGCACGTTGTAGCCGTTCTGAATCCATGCCTGTGGTTCAGGGCGACGAGTGCGGGTGACAAAGGTCTTGTACTCGGCGTTGGTCACCTCAAACTTGTCGATAATAAATGCGGGCAACGTCATTGTATGTTCAGGGTGCTCGTTAACAAACAGCGGCGTGACGAAGCCGTAGCGCTCCTGTAATCCCTCCTCATCGACTTTATCGCTGCCGCGGATAAAAGGGCCGGCGGAGACCAGTACCTCTCGCTCAGCGGGAGGCCCCGCCATTGTGGTGGGAGTCGCAAGAGGGGCGAGCGGCGTTATTAATGTGCTAGCGGCTATGCCAGCTTCACTTGATGAGCGTTGTTCGGGTGCCTTTGGGCTATCGCAGCCTGTAATTAGTGAGGCGAATAGCAAAAACGGTGATATTTGAGTGATATGTCGTCGCATGCGCAGCAATATACCGTAGAACGGCCAAAATGATGAGTTTTCGATTAAAATTCAATGTTTATCGCCAGTTAGACTTGACTAAAAACGGCGTGCCCTGTTTAATACGCGCTCGCTGACAAAAAAGCGGCAGCAATGCCAGCAGCGAATCTGCATTAAAATGCCCAGGTAGCTCAGTCGGTAGAGCAGGGGACTGAAAATCCCCGTGTCGGCAGTTCGATTCTGTCCCTGGGCACCATGAATTCCAAAGGCTTAGCTGATTCAGCTAGGCCTTTTTCATTTTTATGGGAGCAGCACGGATATCCCCAGCGTCAGGATTATCTCGGTGCGCTGGAGGCACTTGTTATGTCCTGGCATCTCAAAGAGCACTTTCTAAAAGTTTGGCTCAGAAGCCATATTTATCTTTCATTGGCTTTCTTGTCCTTTTTTTCATTACGCTTTTCTTTCAAAGTTTTTTCAGGTTTCTTTTTACCTGCTTTTTTTGCATCTTGACCTTTAGCCATAATTATCACCTTATCTATTTGTTAATTATTAAGTGCCCTAAGCCAGATTGGCTCTCGCACATAATAGTTAACTATACGGGCTTTCTCGATCCGTATAGCAAAATAAGTATTTTTTAATGAAAATCCCTGTTTCATTGTTTTATGAATAATTGATCTAGCCCTATCCCGATATCAATTTAAGTAAATCGGGACTCGGGTGCTGGGGTGCTCCCCATCTCCGTTTTCTAGTGCAAAACTGGGTTAGAGAACAATTGCTTAGAATATAAGCATTATGAGGCTCTTTGCCCCGAGTTATTATTATCAAGTATTTAACGATTTAAGGTTTTTCCGGCATCACAATAAGGAAAGAGTCTAATTATTATCTAATGGGCTGGTTTTGTTTTGTTCGTTTGTTATAGGGGTGGGAAGTGCGCTGTTAGTATCAGCGATGGCAGGGGGCGTTATGTTGGTGGTTGTGTCGTTATGTCGTTATGACTAACGGGTGATATGGCGTCACTGGAGACATGTTTTTGGACTTTGGGTGGCTTGGGTACCCATTTTGTTAGCGATGACCCAGCATTGGCGTAGAACCCCTCAAATGAAAGCAGCATTTCTTCTACAAAGGTTTTCGGCCCTTTAAATTTTCCAGCTAAATCGATAATGCAGATTACTTCCAGATAGGTTGGTATCTCTCCTTTGATATCGCCAACTAAAGCCATTGGGTCATCAATTGCCGCCTGTAGTGTGGTCATTGTCATTGGAATGCGTTTTGGCCAATATGCGCGAACACTCAAATTTTCATGGGTTATGTTTTTTAATTGTCTAGTGAGGAATATAACTGAGGACGAAGCCCTTGTTTTGTCTTTTGGTGCCTCGATTCGCATACTTAGGCTAATTGTACGTCTGACCAAATCCGCTGTTAGAGTGAGCTTGGAGGCGGCATTCGGAATATCAAAGTCGGCAGTTAAGCATTGATTATCAACTACAGCACAAATATCACTTTTTAGGTTTTCGTCCGGTGAATTTGCTTTGGTTCGGCCGAGTGCAATACTGACAGGCTGGCTAATGGAAACGCTGAGGCTGATAGCCAAGTATCGTAATAATTGCTGCCAGCTCGATACGGCAGATGAAACAGTGGCATCATTTTTTGAGATTGGCGCAGCTTGTTGGATGCTTTCGCATAAAGGCTTCCAGCTTTTGTCCATGCGGGTTAAGTGGGTGATTCCTGAGCTGTCATGCTGAAAGTATCTGACTAGCTCACTTAGGATGTAGGCTTGCTCGCTATCCTCAATCCCTTTGTTTGCTGAAATCAAAATCGCCTTTGAAATCAAAGATAACCAAGAGAAATGATATAACTCAATAGATTTCGTTTTATTTTTGGGGATTGAAACCGGGTGGTTGAGTGGGTAGCGTGGCAAATTGGTTGGAGAGTGTTATCATCGCATTAGCGCCGACCTCTTTAGCTATATCAATATATTGCTCGATTTGGGCTTGGTTTAGCTCGGCATTGCCAATTTTTGATTCAACGATAGCCGTTCAAGTCTTAGCGCCGCGAGTAATGACAATAAAGCCATCCGGTCTGGGGCGTGCCTCTCCTTTTGTCTTAAACACCACTTCTGTTAAGCAGGTGATTTTTGATGTTTTGAAAACAGGTGCGCCGACTTCTGATAGTACCGCCTGAGCAAAATTAGGAACCGCCATAAACGAGGCTAATAGCGACGATGTAGCTCTTTCCTCTTTCTTTGAGTCTGCAACCACAGGAAGAAGCCTTGCTATGCTCCCTGATTCGATTATTTTTTGAATTGACTCATCAATTTTCATAGCGCCCCGCCTATATATTATTCTGTTTTATTACATACTACTGATATTCGGGCCGTGTGGATATGTGGAGTGTGGTTCTGTGACACATTCTCGCCACACTAGTGAGTCGATAACCTCAATAGGTGGCAGCAGGGTGCAATAGCTAACCAGTTGATTTTTAATGAAGTGAGAACGGCTGGTCGTTGTTATTTATTGTTTATTTTCAATGGGTTGTGGCTGAAAATCCCGTGTCGGCAGTTCGATTCTGTCCCTGGGCACCATGAATTCCAAAGGCTTAGCTAATTTAGCCAGGCCTTTTTATTTTCATGGAAGCGGTGTTGATATCCCCAGCGTCAGTATTACCTGTTCTCCAGGGAAATAGATTGCTCGCTGCCAAAACATCAGCCATCTTTATTCAGTAAGCGGATGATTCTTTAATGCCTGGTAAGTCCCGAACGCGGAATTTTATAGATGTCTTTTGTAGTCTCCGTAGGTATGATTTCGAAAATACTGTTAGATAATCAAAGAATATGTTTTTATAAATGCCAGGTGTTTAAACGGGATTACACAAGGCAAGGGGAAAGAATATGAGCAACCCGGTTATCGCAGACAATAAGCCTAAAGCGGTCGAATTAAAGCAAGGGGAGGAATATTACTTCTGTACTTGCGGTCGTTCAGCTAAGCAGCCATTTTGTGACGGATCCCATAAAGGCACGGCTTTCACCCCCAGGCCGTTTAAAGCAGATAAAGACGAAACGGCCTACCTGTGCGCCTGTAAACACACAGGCAACGCACCGTTTTGCGATGGTACTCATAAGAAATTCTCTCAAGACCAGGTGGGGCAAGAAGGTCCCGGTGTCTCCGCGAATACAAATCAAGGCATGCCAGCAGCAACGCCAGCACCCGAAGAGCCAACAGTGGCCTTGATTCATCAGTTGGCAAAAGAGGGCTTAACGCAGGTGGGGCATCATGGCCCAATGACGGCGATGGGTGTCCCTCGGCACGAGCTGCCCCATTGGGATGATATTCAAATTATGACGGCGCAATTGGCGCAGCGCCCGCTAATGGAAGACCAGGCGGTAGGGACTGAGTTAGTCATTGGCCCTGAAGCGAAGAAACCACTTGTTTTAAAAGTCCCGCTGTTTGTTTCTGATATGAGCTTTGGTGCACTTTCTGAAGAGGCCAAGGTAGCGATGGCGAGGGGCGCGGAGATGGCTGGCACAGGAATTTGCTCTGGGGAAGGTGGCATGTTGCCAGAGGAGCAAGCAGAAAACGCCCGCTATTTTTATGAATTAGCCAGCGCCAAGTTTGGTTATAGTGAGAGCTTGCTGGATAAGGTACAGGCTTTTTATTTTAAAGGTGGCCAAGGTGCAAAAACGGGCACCGGTGGTCATCTTCCTGGTAATAAAAACATCGGCAAAATTTCTCAAGTGCGTGGTATTCCCGAAGGGCAGCCTGCAGTTTCACCGCCGACTTTTAGCGACCTCGTTTCCGTTGCCGATTTCAAACGTTTTGCTGATCGTGTGCGTGAAATTACGGGTGGTATCCCCGTGGGTTTTAAACTCAGTGCCAACCATATCGAAAGGGATATTCAGTTTGCATTGGATGCGAGTGCGGATTACATCATTCTTGATGGGCGCGGTGGTGGCACAGGTGCTGCGCCGGAAATTTTCAGAGACCATATCAGTGTACCAACCATTCCGGCATTAGCACGAACGCGACGATATTTAGATCAGCAAGGTGCGAGTGGTCGCGTGACGTTAATCATCACCGGCGGACTGCGCTTACCCATGGATTTTGTTAAGGCACTTGCACTGGGTGCGGATGGTGTTGCGATTGCGAATAGCGCACTACAGTCTATCGGCTGTGTTGCCGCCAGAATGTGTAACACCAACAATTGCCCAGCAGGTATTGCCACCCAAAAAGAAGAGTTACGCAAAAAGTTGAATGTTGATAAAGCGGCGAATCAATTGTGTAATTTTATCAATACTTCAACAGAACTCATGCAAGTGATGGCGCGTGCTTGTGGACACGATCATCTCGATAAATTTAATCGGGAAGACCTGGCTACTTGGAAAAAAGAGATGGCTGATTTATCAGGCATACCTTATTCAGGCGTCTAAACACCGGTCCCAATACGGGACGCCGTCAAAACGTTTCACCAGAAAGTTAACAAATGCTCTGACTCGGCGGGAGAGGTGGCGAGTTTGTGGGTAAATGGCATAGGCACTGAGATTTGAACGCGTATTCTCGTAGAGCAGTGAAACCAATGTTCCCCGCTCAATTTCTTCGAAAACGACAAATGAAGGGAGATACACAAGCCCTAACCCATCTACCGCCGCGTTACGCAGAAACTCGCCGCTGCTTGTTTTTAGATAAGGGTGGATTTTGACCTTCTCCGGCTCACCTTGTGGACTATTAAACAGCCAATGTTCGCTATCGCGTATCAAGCTGTATACCAGGCATTGGTGATTAGCCAGGTTATCCAAAGTTTGCGGCACACCGTGTTTTTCAAGATAGGCCGGGCTGGCACATAGCAGGTGTTTTATTGGAGCCAGGCGACGTGCAATCAAACTGGAATCCGGTAACTTGGCAATGCGAATCGCCAGATCAAAGCCTTCTTGCATTAAATCGACAGAGCGATCATTGAAATCCAGTTCAAATTCAATCTGCGGATTTTCTAATAAGAATTCATTGATGGCGGGGGCCATGTGCATGACGCCAAAGGTTTGGGGGAGTGCCACCTTAAGGCTGCCTTTTAAGGTGCCGTGGGCCTGAGATGTTGCCAGTTCCGCTTCCAGTACATCCTCTAAAATACGCACACATTGGTGATAGTAAGCACGCCCGGAGTCGGTCAGGTTCATCCGCCGGGTGGTACGAAGAAAAAGCTGAACCCCCAGGTGTTCCTCCAACTCTTTCAAGCGTCGGCTTACCGCTGATTTGGCAACCCCCGCCCGGTCTGCCGCGGCGCTGATACTGCCTGTTTCCACCACTCGGATGAAGGTCTCCATATTTTCAAAGCGATTCATCATTAACCCTTTTTATTGTTCTTATAATCAGAACAGTTATTTCAAATTATCTATGTTTATTCTTTGCATGGCAACATCAATACTATCTCCAACAGCAACGCTAACAGCGCGTTGAAAGTGAAAAGAAATAAGTGAATTTAAGTCCAACCTAAATAGAGGGAAGCTAAAAATGGAAAAAATAAATCATATCGTTGGATGAGTGCATAAACACGATATGCAGAGCCAGATGGCCCTGCGCTTTTAACCGAAAAATTCAGCGTAATAATGATTAGGAGATTGATATGAAGATTCAAAAACACATGGCAGCGCTATTTGTGTCAGCAACACTGTTTTCTTTGGGTACCGCTTATGCCAACGAGCCGGTTTGGGATGGCAACAAAGTTGAGATGGTGTCTGAAAAACTGGGGGATGGTGTATTTGCATATTACCCTAGTGATGCAAAAGAACTGGAAACAAAGGGTATGCCCGTTGCAACCAGTGGTGGTTTTATTGCAGGTGAAAAAGGGGTACTGGTTATCGACACGATGTTAAATGAACGACTGAGCAAGCAAGTTCAGAAGATCGTGAAACAAAAATCCGGTAAACCGATTGTTTATGCAGTCAATACCAGCTCTCACGGTGACCACTCCTATGGAAATATGTACCTACCGGAAGAAGCCAACATCATTCAGCACAGCAATGCAAAAGCGTATATTGATGGGCACTTCAAAGCCGATACGGAGTTTATGATTCAAAACTTCGGTCAAGGCCGGGGTATTGAGGAAATCAAACCTGTCAGCGCTGACATTTTGGTCGCCAAGGGTGGAAAGATCACCGTGGATTTAGGTGGTAAGTCGGTAGACATTATCGATTTTGGTTTTGCACAAACCGGTGGTGATCTGTTCGTATGGGAACCTCAGTCAAAAGTAATGTGGACAGGAAACGCAGTTGTCGCAGTTAAACCTTCTCTGCCTTGGCTCTTGGATGGTCATTTAGTCGAAACCTTAGAGACCCTGAAAAAAGTGTATGCCTTTTTACCTGCCGATGCGCGTGTAGTACCGGGGCATGGTTCCGTCATGGGTCGCGAAGATATCAAATGGCATATCGACTACCTGGATACAGTAAAAACCCAAGTGCAAGCTGCTATCGATGACGGCTTAACGCTGGAACAAACTGTTGAGCGAGTGAAAATGCCGGAATTTGGTGGCTACGCACTGTTTGCTTGGGTACACCCAGGTTTGAATGTGCCAGCAGCTTATAAAGATCTAAGCAAATCGCTATAGATGCAGCTCAGAAGGCGGGCATCAGGCTCGCCTTTTCTGTTGTGAAAATGAGAACAATTAGTTTTCTAAAACCATGTTTATCAAATAAACAGCAACTGCAATACTAGAACTGAAAAACACGAACTCATTACTGAGTGAAGATAAGGAGGACAACATGAATGCTTCAACCACAACAACGCGTTTTGTACCCGCCTTGGCCTTAGCGGAAGGCGCAGGTGTGACGGTGCATCGCACCATCGGCACGCCATCGTTACAAAATTATGATCCCTTTATGATGTTGGATCATTTTAGCAGCGATAACCCAGACGACTACATCGCCGGTTTTCCTTCCCACCCGCATCGTGGCTTCAACACCTTTACCTATATGATTGATGGCCGCATGGAGCATAAAGATAGCATGGGCAACACCGGCAATCTAGGGCCGGGATCAGCCCAGTGGATGAAGGCAGCCAGCGGCGTTATTCATTCGGAGATGCCTAAACAGGAGGCCGGTTTGATGCGCGGCTTTCAGTTGTGGGTCAACCTGCCTGCGGCCAACAAGATGGATGACCCGGAGTATCAAGATTATCCAGCAGATGCGTTTCCACTTGTGGAGACTGAGGCTTACCGTGTGAAAGTGGTGGTTGGTGAATATGGCGATACCGCTTCGCCCATTGTTGATGAGATTACTAAGGTCGCTTATTTTGATGTTGAAGTGAAAGGTGGACAGCATTTTCAATATCAGTCCTTAGCCACTCACAACAGCTTTCTTTATATCTTTGAGGGCAGTGGTCAACTCAATGGTAAAAGTGCGCCTGAGCATACCTTGATCGCATTGGGCGATGCCGACAAGACGATAGACTTTATTGCCGATGACAAGGGCGCGCGTTTTGTCTACGTCAGTGGACAACCGATCAATGAGTCGATTGTGCAGTACGGCCCGTTTGTGATGAATTCGCGTGATGAGATCGACCAGGCGATGAGCGATTATCAGTCGAACAATTTTGTACGAAAACGCGCTTGGATAAAAGGCCGGTAATGAATCAGGAGTTAAGTCATGAATGAAATATCGCGCATCAAAAAAGGTGAATTTGTGAGGTCGGTTGCCGGTTTTCGAAACTGGGTGACCAAGGCTGGTTCAGCCGGCCCGACGGGTGAGGGTGGGTTTAAAGCAGAAGCGGGGCGGTACCATCTTTATGTTTCTCATGCTTGCCCGTGGGCGAATCGCACCCTTATTTTTCGTGAGCTTAAGGGACTTAACGATGTGATCTCAGTCTCTGTCGTGCATCCACTGCTGGAATCTCAAGGCTGGAGCTTCGATGAATATCCAGAGGCAACAGGCGATCAGGTGAATGGTTTTTCGTATCTGCGTGAGGCCTATGCAGCATCTGCTGAGGCCTATCACGGTTCGATCACCGTGCCGGTGTTATGGGATAAACAACAGCAAACCATTGTTAGTAATGAATCCTCAGAAATCATTCGGATGCTTAATTCGGCGTTTGACGACTATACAAATTCGGATACCGATTATTATCCTGAGTCTCTACGAAATGAGATTGATGAGATCAACAACCTGGTTTATGAAAACGTTAACAACGGGGTTTACCGCGCCGGATTTTCAACTACTCAGTTAGCCTATGATCGTGCCTTTGATCGCCTCTTTAATGCCCTGGATGAATTGGAACAGCGCTTGTCTTCACAGCGTTATTTGGTGGGCAATCAAATCACCGAGGCAGACTGGCGCTTGTTTACGACATTGGTTCGTTTTGACGCGGTTTATTACAACCACTTTAAGATCAATAAAAGACGTATAATCGATTACCCTAACCTGTGGGGCTATACCCGTGAGTTGTATCAGGTGCCTGGTGTGGCGGAGACGGTTAATATGGATCACATTAAATATCACTACTTCGCCAGTCATCGTTCCATTAACCCAACGGGAATTGTGCCCAGGGGACCCGATATTGATTTTTGGATTCCGCATGGTCGCAAAGGCGTGTAATAACGACTGCTGTTTATTTCAATCGCTAAAAGGAGATACAAATGTCTGAACCAACAAGCCCACAAAAAGAACCTTATGTTGTCGAGGTTGAAGAAGGAAAAAGCTATCACTGGTGTTCTTGCGGTAAGAGTAACAACCAGCCATTTTGTGATGGCTCGCACCAGGGAAGTGAATTTGAACCTGTCGCTTTTACGGCTGAGAAGAGTGAAACGGTTTATCTTTGCGGTTGCAAGAAAACGGCAAATCAACCTTTTTGCGATGGCAGTCATTCCAGATAATACTTTGTCACGAGACCCTCGCACGAGAAATATGAATCGTGCAAAGGTATCGTCACGTGTAAATAGATATTGATAGGATGCCGCATGAATGTAGATTTTTGGAATAAAAAGTGGAAAAAGAACGAGATCGGTTTTCACGAAAGTAAGCCCAATCCGCTATTGGTTTCGTATTTCGAAAAACTTAAGTTGGTGGACGGAAGTCGAGTATTTTTACCTTTGTGCGGTAAAACGCTGGATATTTCCTGGTTGCTTTCTAAGGGTTATCGAGTTGCAGGTGCAGAGTTAAGTAAACTCGCGATTGAACAGTTGTTTGTCGATCTTGGAGTAGAACCCGTAGTCACAACGCTTGGTAATACTGCTCGCTACAGCGCAGAAAATATCGACATATTTGTTGGTGATATTTTTGAGTTATCTAGTGAGATTATTGGCATGGTCGATGCGGTTTATGACCGAGCTGCCTTAGTGGCTCTGCCAGAAGAAATGCGCAAGAAATATACAAAACACTTGTTAGAAATTACGGGTACAGCCTGGCAATTATTGATAACCTTTGAATACGATCAAAGCCTGATAGATGGGCCGCCTTTTTCACTTAATAGTGATGAAGTAAATCGACATTATAAAGGTGCTTATAGTCTGGAATGTATTGAAAGCCTATCCGTATTAGGTGGGCTGAAAGGACTGTGCGCGGCAACCGAGCATGTTTGGCTGCTGAAAAATGACTAAGCCCGTTTAACATTGAGACTCTTTAACTCTGAGACGAGTTGAAATACTAGAGGAAATACCATGCGAAAAACAGATCATCACAAACTGGATAGTCAGTTTATTGAGCGCTGGTCACCACGGGCGTTTTCATCAGAGCCTATAGCAAAAGAAGATATTCTTACATTATTCGAGGCGGCACGTTGGAGTCCTTCCTGCTTTAATGAACAACCGTGGCGATTTGTCTATGCGCATCGTCAAGATGATCTGGAAAATTTTCGTGCTGCATTGGCAGAGGGAAATCAGGCATGGGCTAATACTGCACCGTTGCTGGTGTTTGTTTTCAGCAAAAAACATTTTTCGCATAACGGCAATCCTAACCGTTGGGCTGATTTTGATACCGGTGCTGCGTGGATGGCTTTAGCACTACAAGCGCAGAAGCTTGGCCTGCATAGCCATGCAATGGGCGGTTTTGATGCAGATAAGGCTTTTGCTGTGACCGGAACCAATCCGGATGAATATAATGCTATATGTGCAGTAGCGATTGGTAAGCTGGGTGACGCAGACAATCTACCTGAAGCACTCAAAGAGCGCGAATCACCAAGTGAGCGTAAAGCGCTGAGTGAGATTGCATTTGCAGGCTAGCCCGTATTTAACACCCGGCAGATTAGAAGCGCGGGCTAGATAAATTGAGGTTTTCTGCGGCCACCAGTTTCTGGTTGTTGTCGATTTTATGAAGCGCATCGCTGTTGGGAACGACTATGCTGCCTGGACAGGAATATGCGCTGTTGGTGTAGCGATAATCGGCATGACTTTTCTTTGTGAGTTACGTGATATTAGTGAATCAACATTTAACAAGCCACGCCAGCCGGCCACATTTTCTGGCTGCTGAGTTTTAACATTATGTGTGAAAACTAGAGTTAACCGGGGTAGGTGTCCAAATCGATAAAATAATTTACATTATAAAAAATGATGAGGTTGATGTATTTTTTGCAGTTGATTAAAACTTGAAGAGAACAAAATATGAATACTCATGCTGACAAAACGCAAGAAAATAAAAGGCAAACTTTTGCCAATACCACTTCTCAAAAACAGAGCGGTGGAGAGTCAACGCTTCAGTTTTTAGATAACCGACCTGAGACTGTTGCACAAAGAAAATTACAGGAGATGGCAAACAATAGTCCACAGGTAAAGCAGTTTAAAATTTTACAGAATATGTTTAACAACATAAAAAAAACTGATCCAATTCAGCGGCAATTGACTTATGAAGGAGAGATGGCGTATCTGAAACCTGAAAATGTGGAAGATACTAATCCGAGAATGTACGTTAAATTAGCAAATATGCTCAAAACCGAAACTGCGGAAAATGTGCAAATTGTTAATTCAAGTTCAGATGGTGCCGCATCTTACTCTCCTGAATCAAAAAAGATCAAGATTCGAAAGTGTGATCCAACTGACCGGACAACCGTGGCTCATCAAATAGCATCTCTGACTCATGAGATGACACATGCCAGAGATCATTTGATTTTACGAACAGTTGACACTGACCTTGCAGCGGATTTGGGTAAAGATAAAAATACTGGCACCACAAATGATGATCATATAATTATGTTATACAAAACTGAATTAAAGGCCTGGAAAAACGAAGCTGTTCAGGCGTTGTTTTCACTTCAAAAAAGCGGTGTTGTTAACGCATTCGACAGACAATTGATTGATAGTTTCCTTGGGGGGATAGAGGATATCAAAACCAGTTCAACTAATAAGGTTCGAGTACGAATTATGAATTACCGAACAGAGTTTGGAATTGGAAAGACTACAAGCACGTTAATAAGATTAATTGAAGAAAACACCGATTTGGGTAAATGGATTGAACAGGTAAAACTTGTCGCCAAGAATACTGGGTACAACACATAAACGAAATAAGAAATCCTATAACACCTGGAAAAATTCCCGTTGGTTATTGTGCCCTATGGGCTAAGTGGGGCGAGGCGCTGCGTGCCAATTGCTAAAATTTCCAGAATCCCTGTAAATTGATTGCTTACCGCATAAGCAAGCGTGCTACTTAAAGTAACTCCCATTAACGGGGATGATTTGGGGGTTGTTCAACTATTTTTGATGACCTAACGAACGCCCTCTAGTTTCCCGGGGTAACATCCATAAAATGCATAAAATAGGCGACGAGAAGAGCTGTTGAGATGATGACAGTGATGACGATGCCTTTTGTTTCCATTGTTTTGTGTCTCGTATGCTGATGAAAGTTCAAACAGTATCAAGAGGCTGGGGTAGATAATCAATTCGTAAAATTTTAGGTTTGTCGTTATAAAAACCTTAAATTATATGGTCGCTAGTTGGGCGGAGGCTTTATAGGCAGAACTGCCGTATCAACTTTGATAATAGTTCAACGGTCGGTTGGATTCTATCGAGGGCCAGATATTCATCTGGTTGGTGGGCCTGGTCGATGTCACCGGGGCCGAGAATAATCGTCTCTATGCCCAGTTCTGTTAGGTAGGGCCCTTCGGTGCAAAAGGCGACGGCGTGACTATGACAGCCGCTATGCTTTTCGGCGGCCGTCACAATTGGGGATGTCTCAGCGGTATGCATCGGTGATGTGCCTTTGATAAGCGATTTATGTTGCCAGCGTATGGCGCTGTTTTTAAAGAGCGTTGTCATCCGATTGCGCAGCTCTTGGCGTAGATCGTTGAGATCCATGCCCGGTAGCGCGCGCAGGTCGAAATGGAGCTCGCACTGTTCACAGATGCGATTTGGATTATCACCGCCTTCTATATATCCGAGGTTGAGTGTCGGTGTTGGAACGGTAAAGCGATCATCGCGGTAACGCTGTTGAAGTTCGCCGCGCCACTGAATCAGGTCAGCAATCACCAGTTGCATCGCTTCCAGCGCATTCACGCCGAGCGCAGGATTGCTGGAGTGACCACTGCGGCCGGTGAGATGGATCGATTCCATCATGATCCCTTTATGGGCATTCACCGGCTTGAGCCCGGTGGGTTCACCGATCACGGCATAACGCACATTGGGGCAGCCCTGCTCAACCAGTGAAATGGCACCATCCATCGAGCTCTCTTCATCGGCAGTGGCCAATATAAAGAGTGGCTCTTTTAGATCGCTTGCCTTGAATGGTTGGAGTGCTTCAATCACTAATGCAAAGAAGCTTTTCATATCCGAGGTGCCGAGGCCATAAAGTTTATTATCGACCTCGGTGAGTTTGAACGGGTCATGATGCCAGCTGTGTTGGTCATAGGGGACGGTGTCGGTGTGGCCTGCAAACATCAGCCCCTGGCTATGTTCATTAACCGTGCCGTAACTCGCTAGCAGGTTCGCCTTATGTGGCTGGTTGGGTAGTGGCGTAATGGCGACCTGGAATCCGAGCTCATCTAGCCAGGAGGCTAAAAGATCAACCACCTCACGATTGCTGGTATCAAATGCAGGGCTGACGCTGCTCATTGATGGCAGTGCAATGAGTTGCCGGAACATTTCGTTAAGCTTGGGTGATTTAGCAATCATAGGTGTGATGCCATTGTTTAGATTAATGGTTTACAGTGTAGCAAGTGGCCGGTACATTTAAAATTGTCTTTGTCCAGTATTGCTCAATCATTATGCCGATCATCATTTTATTAGTTTTGTTGCTAACAGGGCCTGTATTGGCAGCTGACTTCCCGGAAGGCTGGCGTTTACCGACAGAAAAAGAGTTGATAGCGGAGCCGCCTAGCGCTGGTTTACTTTTGAAATACGCGCAGGTTGATAGTGACTTTAATGATGATGGCAAGCTTGACCGAGCATATTTGTTGAAGAGTACTCATTATCCGGGTGAAGGGCTGGTTGTAAGCGTCTCAACTTCACAGGGGAATGAGTGGTTGGTGCTTGATCGGATCGAATGGGGTGAGGAGTATGCTGGCGCTGGTTTGAAAATGCGCATCAAACTGGCTCAACCTGGGAACTATACAACGGCGTGTGCGCTGGGCTATTGGCAGTGCGAGCCAGATGAACCGGCAGTATTAAAATTAAAGCGGGCAGCGATCTATCAGGATCGCTTTGATGGTGCTATCGCAATCTGGTTTTGGCATAAAGAGACTAAACAGTTTAAAAAAACATGGTTAGGCAATGCTAGTGATCTATAACTGCGGTTGATCAGGTATTCGCCACTGGCGCTTCGATCTGTTGCAGCATCGCTTGCGCGGCGTCTTGTTGAGCCTGTTGAAGTTCGCTGAATAGTACTTTGGCACTTTCAAGATCACCTTCTTTTGCGAGTGTTTCCATTTTGAAGACAGTCTCACTGAATTTCTTTGCGCCAAATTGTGCACTGGCGCCTTTTATTGAGTGAGCTGAACGTTCTAAAAGTTCCAGGTCATCCTGCTGAATGGCATCTTCTATGTGGCTGATATTGTGGAGTGCATTTTGCGTATGTTGTTCGATTATTTGAGCAAAGCGGTCACCAAACATTCCTTTGAGCTGATTAAAGGGTTCCAGGTCAAGCATCGCTAGCAACTCTGGGCATTCAGTTGCAGGTTGAGTAGTGTTCTCGTCCTCGTTATTATTGTCTTCGACCATCTCTACTTTATGGCTGAGCCATTTAACCAGAATTTTTTCCAGTGACGCCTGGCTGACTGGTTTAGATATGTAATCATCCATGCCTGCATTTAAGCACTTCTCGCGATCTGATTTCATTGCATTGGCAGTGAAAGCGATGATAGGTGGATACTCCTGATCGGGTTCTTTTTCCTGTAGCTTGCGGATTTCGGCGGTGGCTTCAAAACCATCCATCTCTGGCATCTGGCAATCCATAAAGATTAAATCAAAATCACGAAGTTTGGTTAACGCTAAGGCTTCAAGCCCGTTGCCGGCGGGTGTGACTGTGCAGCCGTATCCCTCAAGCATTTTAGTCGCGACGTTAATGTTAATGGGGTTGTCTTCAGCCAGCAGTATCTGTGCATTGGTAAGCATGGGTTTTTGCCGTGATCCAGAGATGGCTTCCTGAAGCGTATGGCGGGTAACCAATGGTATTTTTTTATTAGTGGATTTTGCATCCCAGATTAGAGAGAGAATCTGAGCAATTTCAGATGGGTGCGTTGGCTTTTCTAAATATCCATCAATCCCTAATGATTGCAAGCGTCGTCTGTCTCCTTTTCTTGGAAAGGAAGTCACAAATAAGATAGCGCCATGGTTGAGTAAGTTCTGCTTTGATATTTCAGTGGCGAGTTCTTCGCCATTCATATCAGGCATATGATAGTCGATGATTGCGATATCAAAAGGATCGTCATTATTGATTGCTTGTTGTAGTGCATTGATCGCCACTTCAGCCGAGGTGGCGCTGGTCACATCTCTCATCGGTAATGTTGAAAGTTGCTCTTCGAATATCGTTCTTGCCACCTTACAATCATCGATAATGATTGTTTTGAGTCCTTTAAGGTTGTCGAATTTATTTTTGATGGAAAGTTCTTCGGATGGTTCTGGATTTATATTTAGTTTAATAGTGAAGCTGAAAGTTGAGCCATTTCCTTTTTGACTTTCGACCTTGATGTTACCGTGCATCAATGTGCAGAGTTGTTGGCAGATGGCGAGGCCAAGTCCGGTGCCACCATATTTACGTGTAGTAGAGCTATCCTCCTGGTCAAACTTATTAAAAACACGTGATAGTTTTTCCTCGGCAATGCCTATGCCTGAGTCTTTTGCAGATATCTTGAAGGTGGCGAAATTGCTATCTGGCTGGTCATCGGGGGCAGACTCTATGGTGAGTAATATGTTTCCTTGTTGGGTGAATTTAACTGCATTGCTAAGCAGGTTTAATAGAATCTGACGTACTCTGCCTGGGTCGCCAATTACAAAACGTTTTGTATCTGGTTTATATCGAAGCAGCATTTCAACATTTTTTTCTCTACACTTTATCGCCATCAATTCTGATACATCTTTAGTTAAAGATTGAAGGTCAAAGGGAACCGCCTCAAGCTCCATTTTTCCAGCCTCAATCTTTGAAAAATCGAGAATGTCATTGATGATTGTTAGCAGGGCGTCGGCTGAGCTCATGGTGGCCGTTGCATAACTGCGCTGTTTTGATGTGAGTTGAGTATCTAATAGCAGGCCCGACATGCCGATAATGCCGTTCATGGGTGTGCGTATTTCATGACTCATGTTGGCCAGGAACTCTGACTTTTGTTGTGTGGCGACTTCGGCGGATTCTTTTGCTTCAAGTAAGGAAAATTCAGCATGTTTTCGGTCGGTGACGTCTAGCACTGTACCGGTTGAAGTGGCGGCGTTTCCCTGATGATCGTAAGTTATTTCACAGCGTTCATTTACGTATTTAATGCTGCCATCGTTCATGAGCAGACGGTACTCGATATTATAGGGCTCGCAGTTTTTTGCAGCGTTCTCGTAGGCGTTTTTAACCATTCCTCTATCGTCTGGGTGAGTGGCGTTCATGAAAACCTCAAATGATGCACTGGTTTTCTTTTGGTCAACGTCGAAGATACGGTATATCTCATTTGACCAGGTGAGGTCATTCGTTTTGATATCGAGTTCCCAGCTGCCCATGTGAGCCATCTGTTGTGCCTGCGCAAGGCTGTGTTGGTTTTTCTTTAATTCTTCTTCAGCAAACTTTCGTTCGGTGATGTCAGTTCTGATCGCAATGTAACTTTCTGGTTCACCATCATCATCAAGAAAAGGGACAATGGTGGTGTCAACCCAATAGAACCGACCGTTCTTTGCTTTATTGCATATTTCCCCGTTCCATACTTTTCCTGATGAGATAGTGCGATACATTTCTTGAAAGAATGCTTTGTCATGATGGCCCGAGTTAAGTATGCGATGGTTTTTCCCGAGCAGTTCTTTACGCTCATAACCTGTGATTTCAGTGAACTTATCATTCACGAAATGGATAGTGCCGGTAACATCGGTGATGGCGACAATGGCGTGCTGGTCGAGCGCGAAGCGTTGCTCTTCCAGATCAATAAGTGCTTCCTGGATTTCAAGGCTACTCTGTTCCATCGCAAGCTCTTGTCCAAGGCGTGATGAGTTCATGTGGTTAAATGCGTCGGCAAGGATGCCTATCTCATTGTTGGCTGTTACCTTGACTTGTTGATCTGTTTTTCCCGCTGCGATTGCCTTGCTGGCCTCGACTAGCTGGATGATAGGACGTGTGATGCGTCGTGCCTGGAAAAATGCCAGTCCTGTGACTAGAATGCTGGTGATTAAAAAGATAATCAGCACAATCTGCTTTAGTTTGTGTGCTGGGGAAAGCGCTTGATCACTATTGATTTCGCTGATGAGGGCCCAGTTGATGCCGAGTATTCTGACGGTTTGGTGAACGCCGATCACTTGCTGGCCATTGGGGCCGGTGTAGTCGAAGGCGACTTCAACCTCATTCTGGTTGGCATCATTTTGGGTGGCGTGCTCATGCTTCCAAAGTTTAAACTGTTGTGAATTAATCTGGCGGTTGAGTACTTCGCCTTCATTGTTATGGTCAAGCGGTGTTCGTAGTTTTCCATCACTCCCCACCAGATAGTGAGTTAAGGCACTGTTGGTATCGTAGTGTATTAACTGTTTGATGCGATCAAGTTGTGTTTGAATGGCAAACAGGCCGATCTTGTTACCCTCGGTATTTAAGATGGGTGCGGTAATAAAACCTGCCATTTTATTGTCTGACGGGGCGTATGGTTCAATGTCTGAAAATCGTGTCTGACCATTTTCTAGTGTTTTTATAGCGCTGCTGGCAAATTTAGTTGAGGCGTAGGGGCCGTTAAAAAGATTGGTGCCTAAATCTGCTTCGTTAGTGAGCGTGAAGAGGACGTTGCCTGCTTTATCGATCAATAGCAGGTCATAGATATAATCATACTGGTGTGAAAAACTAACCAGATCTTTTTGGTTGGCCGCCACGAGTTTTGCCCAGCTTTCACTTTTAATGAATGAGGCCAATTCACTGTTGCTTGCTCGGTATGCATTGCTTAGCGCGATTAGAAAATCTGCGTTGCGCTGGTTCTCGGCCTGACTATTGATGTCCATAAAGCGGTATTCAAACCAGGTCTGTATAAACCTCGCACTATCGCGAGCATCTTGCTCAAGTTTATGCGAGACAGTTTCATGTAACCCATCACTGGCCTGCCGATAGCCGATCCATGCAGTGAGTGACATGGGCAATAGTGATAGCAATAAAAACCATAATAATAACTGGCGCGCGAGCGAATCACGTGGCTTGTCACGCGTTTGTGTCGTGTCTTTAGCAGCAGTTTTCACGAGGTATCGGTTTCCCTGAACTGAAATTGGCGCATAGCAGATTCCAGTGATTCATCTGTTTGATTTGAAAGTCGGCATGTGCCATTAGGTCGCGGTAGTGCTCATAGGCGACGCGAGTAACGTAGTGATCTACAGGCAGGGTGCAGAGTGCTTTAACGGTTTTTCTACTGTGCTGAGATAAGGCGCTGTTGTTTTTGCCTGCGATGGATGCGAGGAAGAGCAATGTAAAGCGGGCGCTGAATAGAGCGCGATATTTGTGATTGTATTTCATCACCATTCCTTTGGCCTTTTTGGTGCGAATCTCTTTCGTCACCCTTGTGTCGATGCGGTTAAATCCGTGTGATTAGCTAGCGATCGATTTAAATCTTCTACTGTGATTTGATCTCTACTATCGTGACAATTAACCACATAATCGTTTTATCGGAGTGTTGCCATTTTTCTTTACTAGAATTGGTGGTGGCGTGGCCTGGTGATTGGTTGCTTATTAGTAGGCTGTAATTTTAGATTATGGTCGTATGTCATTGTAATTACTGAGTGATCAATGCAGCGTTGCAGGAGATCGCTGATGAAACGATTGGTAACGGTGGTGCAGCTGCGATCCAGAATCTTTTTGAGCATCTTGCGATGTTATTGGCATCAGGAATATATGCCTTTGTGGCTGGTATTGGCGTGAATCCTGCCGTTACTATGGTGTGGCTGGGTGTTTTAGTGATGATAATGACGCTGCTGGTGTCATGGCACTTGCCACGCGATAGTGGCGATTTGCAGGATGGATAGCGTATTGTTGTGAATGGTTGGCGTGTAGCAAGGTCTAATCTTTAGGTGAGGTGAGTCAATGGATGCGGGCGGGAACGCAATGGGCGAGAAGGGTGAGTCGCGGCGTGTTCGGCTCGATGAGATTAGCGACCAGCTACTTGCCGATGGTTTGATTGATAAAGAGCAGCACGAGATGCTGATGCTTAAGGCGCGGTTTCGCGACACGGGTGGCCAGCATCCATTTGCGATTGTCGCCAGTCATGAATTGACTGCGGCTTCAGACCGCTCGCAAGTGTTAAATCAGGATTTCCTGAGTCAGTGGTTGGCTGAAAAACTATCGATTCCCTATCGTCGTATTGATCCATTAAAAGTAGATGTCGCGCGTATTGCTGCGGTGGTTTCGTATAGCTATGCAGAGCGAAATAAGCTCTTGCCGATTGAGGTGGGGATGTCGCATGTGGTGATTGCGACCGCAGAGCCTTATCAAACGGCGTGGATGAAAGAGCTTGAACATGTGCTGAATAAAGAGATTCGGCTAGAGATCACTAGCCCCGCCGATATTGAGCGCTTTCGGGTTGAGTTCTACGCCATCTCTAAATCGGTGGTGGGGGCCAATGATAATAAGCACGGGGCTGTGCCGAGTGAGATTAACAACCTTGAACAGATGCTGGAGATGGGTAAGGCGGGTAGCCTGGATGCAAATGACCAGCATGTGGTTAATATTGTGGACTGGTTGCTGCAATACGCCTTTGATCAGCGGGCCAGTGATATTCATT